>ENA-UOWE01002113-UOWE01002113.1-activated-sludge-metagenome-genome-assembly--contig:-NODE-2113-length-22545-cov-7.832503_pt1 | contig 22545 bp, 16 predicted proteins | sample MGYA00249841_ERZ761562 | MGnify/ENA primary metagenome ERZ761562 (study PRJEB28883, sample SAMN05720200) | activated sludge metagenome | isolation source: Anaerobic digester | place: Japan... | reverse complement strand
TTTTATCTTTGCAATTAAGTTATCATAAACAACCTTGTGAAACTTGACAAATAACGAAATAAAAGAACCTACCATCCTGGTATTAGATGACGATGTAGCTATTAATGAGCTTATTTGCCTGAAATTAGAAAGTAGCGGGCTTTTAGTTCAAGGGACAACTGCAGTACCAGAAGCCTTGACTATGCTTGAACATCAAAGATTTGACCTTTTGCTTATTGATTACAGGTTGTCAGATACTACTGCTGTAGTAGTGGTTAATGAATTGAAAAATAGAAATATAGATATCCCTTATGTTGTTTTGACCGGTTTTAGCGATCAAAAAATTGCAGTAGAGATGATGAAACTTGGGGCCAAAGATTTATTCATTAAAGACCCCCAGGTATTCGACTTATTACCTTCGGCAATACTCAAGATCATTGAAAATGAAAATAAAAGAAAAGGCTTTGAAAAGTTAGAACAAAAATACAAGAAGTTGTTCAATAGTATCAGGGATGGATATGTTAGCGTTGACTTCAACGACCATATCCTTGAGCTTAATGATACTTTTGTTGAACTTACCGGCTACACAAAAGACGAACTGCTGGAGAAAAATTACTCTCAAATATCTCCTCAAAAATGGGTTGAGAAAGAACAACAACTCATCAAAGATATTGTACTCAAAAGAGGATACTCCGATTTATACCTGAAAAAATTCATCCGCAAAGATGGCGTGATGATCACCACAGAAATCCGAAGTTATACCATAAACGATGAAAATAACCAACCCGAAGGTTTTTGGTCTATTATACGCGATATCACAGAACGTAAAAAAACAGAAGCTGCACTGAAAGAAAGCGAAGAACAATACCGGGGCTTGGTAGAAGTGTCTAATAATGCCGTTTTTATCAACCAAAACAATATGATAGTATATGCCAACCCGGCTGCTATTAGGTTGTTTGGGGCAAAAACTGCTGATCAGATATTATACAAATCTCCGTTTGACTTCTTTCATCCCGATTACCACGAGATTATTATTAAAAGAATAAAATCAATGTTAGAGGAAGGCGTTACAGCCCCCTTGATCGAAGAAAAAATCGTGCGCCTTGACGGCAAAGTTTTGGATGTTGAAACTACTGCAGCCCCTTTTATATTAAAAGGGGAAAAAGCTCTCCAGGTTATCCTTCGCGACATAACAGAACGCAAGCAAATGGAAGAAGCTCTAAGATTAAGCGAAGAACGTTTCCGATTGATAGCCAATACCATTGATGAAGTATTCTGGATAACTCAATCTGATTTTTCAAAAATTATATATGTTAGCGCAGCCTTCGAAAAAATTTGGGGCATCCCGGTTGAAAGGTTATACAATGATGTCAATGTTTTTGATGAAAACATGCATCCTGATGATAAAATCAAATTCAAGGAGATGCTTAACAAGATGGCTGAAGGGAAAGCTTGCGAAACCGAATGCAGGCTTATATTGCCAGACAAAAAGATAAAATGGTTATCGATAAAAATGTTTCCCTTGCTAAATAATTGGAACAACAAAGTTGCTCAATGTATTGGGGTTGCACACGATATTACTGCAAGGAAAGAAGCAGAGTTGGCTATCGAATACGAAAGGTACTTGATGAACGAATTGATGGAAAAAGTCCCCGATGTCATTTACTTCAAAGACTTGCAAAGCCGGTTTATAAGAGTAAGCACCTCTTTTCTTAAAAAAGTGGCCCCCCAATATAAAAGCAAAGAAGAATTGATAGGGCTTACAGATTTTGACTTATTTAGTCAGGAACATGCCCAACAAGCCTTTGAAGACGAACAAAATATAATTAAAACAGGCAGGCCCATCATTGGCCTTGAAGAAAAAGAAACCCATTTTGACGGGCCGCCAACTTGGGCATTAACTACAAAAATGCCATTGTATGATGTTTACAACAATATTATTGGCACATTTGGCATTTCTGTAGATATCACCGAACGAAAACAAATAGAAGAAAAACTTAGAGAAAGCGAAGTCCACTATCGGACCCTTGCCGATTCAGGTCAGGTACTTATCTGGACAACAGGGGTTGACCAGAAAGCCGACTATTTCAACCAACGCTGGCTCGAATTTACCGGCCACTCATTAGAGCAAGAAATTGAAAACGGATGGATGGATAATATTTACGCCCGGGATGCAGAAAGGTGCAGCCAAATATTCACCTCTGCATTTGAAAAAAAGGCCCGTTTTAGCATGGACTACCGATTGTTAAGGGCTGACGGCGAATACCGATGGATACAAAATGACGGCGCCCCAAGATATAACAGCAAAGGCGAATTTATAGGTTACATTTGCCATTGCCTTGACATAACAGACCGTAAACAAATAGAAAAAGCCATACTCGAGAGTGAACAGAAATATCGGGAGCTCACAGATATGCTCCCGATTGGAATTTTTGAAACCGATATTGAAGGCAACCTTACTTTTATCAACAAAACGATTACCGATTGGATAGGCATCAAACTTAACGAAACAAAAGAAAAAATAAAATTTTTCAATTTTGTGGCGCCCGAAGAACATAACCGGATTGAAGAAAACTTTAAATCATACATCGAGACCGGAAAACCCTTGATAGGCGAATATAAAGCCATCAATCAAGAAAAAAGTGAATTCATTGTCAGCATTTCTACAACTGAAATCAAAGAAGATTGTAAGATAATAGGCTTACGTGGCGTTATTACAGATATTACCGAACAAAAAAATGCAGAAACCCTGAAAATAGCCAAAGAATCTGCCGAAAAAGCAAGCCGCATAAAAAGCGAATTCTTGGCCAATATGTCGCATGAAATACGCACCCCGCTCAATGCAATCATTGGATTCTCTGATATTTTATACAACTCCATCGCCTCCGAAAAACAAAGCTCGCAGGTTGACGCTATACGCACAAGCGCCCGCAGTTTGCTAAACATTATTAATGACATACTGGATATTTCAAAAGTAGAAGCTGGCATGTTGACCCTCCAATATTCCCCTGTCAATATCCATAAGCTTATTCACGAAATAGAAACCTTGTTTATTCATAAAGCCAATGAAAAAGGCATTGCACTGATTGTAGAAATAAACAAAAAAATCCCCCAAATACTTGTACTTGACGAAGTCAGGCTTCGACAAATACTGTTCAACCTTGTCGGAAATGCCATTAAGTTTACTGAAAAAGGCAGTGTTACTATTACTGTCGATCAAATGGTCAATGACCCCAAAAGCAAAAACATTGACCTGATTATTACCGTTGAAGATACCGGCATAGGCATACCTAAAGAACAACATGAACAGATTTTTGAAGCCTTTCACCAACAAGTAGGCCAGAATATCAAAAAATACGGAGGTACGGGCTTAGGCCTTACCATCACCAAAAAACTCATTGAAATGATGGGCGGAAAAATATATGTCAATAGCGAGTTTGGCATAGGCAGCATTTTTGAAGTATATCTCAATGATGTAGAAATACACAATAGCACAGGCACTGAGAAAGAAAAAGAAGAAGTTGACATCAATACAATAAACTTCATCGATGCTACAATGCTCGTATGCGACCATAACCCAATGAACCGCAAACTGCTGGTTGATATGTTTGAAGAAACCTCATTGATGATTTTGGAAGCCGAAAAAGGGGCAGAAGCTATTGAACTGGCCAATGAATATGTGCCGGATATTATATTAATTGACCTTTCGCTCAGCGATATGAGCGGTTATGATGTGATGCAGGCCATACGGAATAACCCCAAAACAAAAAAAATACCGTTGATCGCAGCATCCTCTACCATTGCTGAGGTTAAAAATAAAAAAGACTCCAATAGCTTGTATGACGAGTTCTTGCTCAAACCATACCAAATGAACAACCTGATAGAGTTATTAATGAACCACCTGAAATATGAAATAAAACAACCCAAGCAAGTTGAAATCAAAGAACAAGTATCTGCAGAATTGACAGAGCAACAAAAACAAGAGCTTTCCGTATTAATAAACAGGCTAAATGAAGAATTATTGCCTGAAAGCATACAGATACTTGACAGCCAGATGATAGATCAGTTTGAAGCTTTTGGAAATAAAATTATTGAATTAGGAAATGTTCATTCTTTAAGTATATTGCACGATTATGGCAAAGATATATGCAGATATGCCGATAGTTTTGATATTATGAAAGTTACCGAAACACTCAAAAAATTCCCTGCCATCATTGAAAACCTCAAAAAGTTGTAGCAATGGAAGTTAATGAAGAAAAAAACTATAAAGTACTGGTGGTCGATGATAACCCCAAAAACGTGCAGGTACTGGGCAGTCTGCTCAAAAACGTGGGATATAAGGTAGGTTTTGCAATGGATGGAAAACAAGCCTTTGATTTGCTTCAAAAATCTTCAGACTTTGACCTTATACTGCTTGACATTAACATGCCCGTCATGGACGGTTACGAGGCTTGCAAAGCCATTCGTGCTGAAGAGCGCCTCAAAGAAATCCCGATTATCTTTTTAACCGCTTTCAACGAAGTTGAAAATATAGTCATGGGTTTTGAACTTGGTGCCCAGGATTATGTAACCAAACCATTCAACACCAAAGAGCTTCTGATGAGGGTCAAGACCCAGCTCGACCTCAAGCAAGCTAAAGACACACTAAAAAAAAGCAATGAGATACTTGATTTGAAGGTAAAAGAAAAAACACTGGCATTGGAGGAAGCCTTTAAAAGACTAGAAAAAACAGACGCTTTAAAAACAAACTTTTTAAAATACGTCAGCCAACAACTTCGAGAGCCATTAAATGGGATAGTTTCATCTATCAATATCATTAAAGCCCAGGAACAATCCTCTGCAATAAAGCATTTATTAGATATTCTCAACATGTCGGTAACGCAATTAGAAGACTTTGCCTCTCAGGCAATGTTATATACCGAGCTTAACCTGCACAACTATTCACTAAAAACAACAAATATAAACCCGGCAAAACTTATCCAGTATGCTTTGCTCGACCTCAACGACAGCCTGCAGGCCAACGACATTATAGTACAAATAGACAATATCAACACCAATTACCAGATTTCAGCCGATCGCGATTTGCTTTACAAAGCGCTTATTTTTATCTTTAAAGGACTCATTAAAATTATTGAAAACAATAATATTATTAATATTTCCGTAAAAAACGAAGGGAACGAAGTAGCCTGCATTTTTTCCACTCAAGGCATAAAAATCCCTTCAGAGCTTCAGGCTGGCACTTTTGACCCTTTTACAGGGAATCAGCAAAAAAATGATTTCAATGCCAACCTCTATTTTTATTTTGCCAAACAAGTAGTTGAACTTCATAAAGCAAAAATTGAATTTGTAGAAAATGAAAGCCCGGGTTTCAATATATGCATTATTTTTAATCAGATATAGTATAAAAAACCAATGGATAAACTCTTACTGAAATACATGATGGAAATCTTTGCAATATTGGCTCACCAATATCCATCATTACATTTCGAAAACGTAAAAGATTTTATCCGCACTTTTATACTAAAAAACCTGTTAATTGATATCGCTGAAAAAAATATCAACCTGTTTTATGACTTTTACGAAAAATACCGAAAAACAGAAGACGAACCCCCACAAGCACATCTTGAAGCATTGTATGCCATTCTTACCCAAATTGCCCCAAAAATATCTCAAAAACAGCGTTTCCAAATCCTTATAAACCTCATCCTTTTTGAAAAATATTTGCTCAAATACACCAGCAATGCCAATGATGACATCAACAATTATACCGACACGCTAAATATAATTGTCAAGAAAATTCAAATCAACCTGGTCGATTATATCAACTGCCGCAACTTCATCAACCAGACACTCTATAATATCCCCAAGCAGGAAAACCTGTTATTGTTAGCAGGCAAACTTAATATAAACGTCAGTATTAAATACCTCCAGCACAACAATCTGAAAGGCCAAATTTATTTTTTATTTATAGAAAGCAGCAATCTTTTGCTTTATTATTACAAAGGCCCGGCAAACCTCTCAACCAACAACATCCCTATTTTTGAAAACTATATATACATCTTTAGCAAAGGTGAGTCAATAAAAGGACCTGACATTGAGCCGGTTTACTACAATCAAATTTTCAAAGAATTCATTTCTACCAGTAAACAAAAGCTCGAAATGGTTGTCAAAGATGTTGAGTTTAGGTACAAAAACTCAAACAACGGGATACACCGCCTGTCTGTCAAAATAGAATCAGGACAACTAATAGGCATTATCGGTCGCAGTGGCACAGGCAAGTCAACCATGCTCAACATTCTCAATGGCCGCATAAAACCACAACAAGGGTCTATAACAATTAACGGGCTAAATTTTGCACAAAATACACAAATGCCAGATGGCTTGATTGGGTATATCCCACAAGACGATTTATTGCTTGAAGAGTTGACCGTATTTGAAAATCTTTATATTAACACCCAACTTTGCTTTAGCAACCTTACCCCAACCGAATTAACAGACAAAGTAAATATTTGTTTGCAAAAACTCAATCTTTACAACATAAAAGATTTAAAAGTAGGTTCACCGCTGAAACAGGTTATTAGCGGCGGACAACGCAAAAAGCTCAACATGGCCCTGGAGTTTGTCCGCGAACCCTGGATATTGTTAGCCGACGAACCAACCTCAGGTTTATCATCGTCTGACTCAGAAGAAATAATGTACCACCTGGCCGAGTTTACCTATGAAGGCCGAATTATTGTAGTTAATATTCATCAACCATCATCCGATTTGTTCAAGCTGTTCGATAAAATAATTGTTTTAGACACCGAAGGATATCCAGTTTATTTTGGCACCCCGGTTGATGCCATAGATTATTTCAACCAACATATACAAAGATACACATCGCTTTCAGAACATTGCACTACTTGCGAAAACGTAAACCCCGAAGCCATATTTAAGGCAATGGAAGAAAAACAGGTAGATGATTTTGGCCAACTAACCAACGAACGCAAACTTGGCCCCAAACAATGGCACCAGTTATACCTCAACAATATCCCTAACATTGAAGAAAGAGCGAAGGGAAATCCCCTACCCCGTACACATACCCATAAGCCTTCTATCATTGAACAATTTATTATTTTTAGCAAACGCAACATACTGTCAAAACTGGCCAACAAAGCATACGTACTAATGGCAGTCCTTATTTCACCTCTATTATCTGCATTGCTTGCTTTTTTGTGCCGCTCAGGAAGCGCTGAAGGCGAAACTGCTTATTCATTTGGCAACAACGAAAATATGATAGCCTTTTTATTTATGGCTGTTACTGTTGCCCTTTTTGTCGGGCTAATTATCAGCGCCGAAGAAATAATAAGAGATAGAAAGATTTTACGTCGCGAATCATTCTTAAAGCTTAGCAAAGCAAGCTATTTACATTCAAAAATCACTTATTTATTCATTCTTAGTGCAGTGCAAACATTATTGTTTGTACTGATAAGCAACCTGATACTTGAAATAAAAGGAATGGGCCTTTATTTCTGGTTAATATTATTTGCCACTTCTTGCTTTGGCAATATATTAGGGCTTCTGTTATCTTCCATATTCAAATCAGTGGTAGTAATTTACATCATGGTACCCATTGTTATTATCCCTCAAATCCTTTTGAGCGGAACAATAGTCAACTTTAGCAAATTAAACAAATGGGTAACCTCTTCAGATTACGTACCATTAGTAGGAGATTTAATGGTATCTCGCTGGGCATACGAAGGGTTAGCTGTTTCGCAATTTCAGTACAACCAATACCAAAAACACTATTTTGATGTTGAAAAACAAGAAAGCAACGTGAAGTATAACTACTATTTTTTGCTGCCCGAAATTGAAAAAAAGATAAGCAACATTATTGAAACGCAAAAAATAAGCCAGGAAAACGTTGAATTCATAAAAAACGCCTTAATGCAACTATCTGTCTTTTACGACATCAATGAAATTATAAAAAGTCTTGACAGCGTCCCGTCTGTTGACCTCATAACAAAAACAGATGACATGCTAAAAAAAATCAACAACGACCTGCTCAACCGCTTCAACGCATTGAGCCGCGAAAAAGACAATATCACACGTAAATTAATCAACACTATGGGCTCGATGGACAATCTGCTCCGTTTTAAAGATTTGCATTACAACAAAAACATTGCAGAATTGCTATTGCAAAGACAGACGTTAAAAACATTTTATATTGAAAAAAATAATATGTACAGACAAATGGAGCCCGTTTACCAAATACCTTTTTCAAAAACAGGCAGGGCACAATTTTTGGCAAGTTCAAAATTAATAGGAGCTATAGAAGTTGACACCTTTACTTTTAATGTAATTGTTATCTGGATAATAACATTAATAGTTTATTTGATACTTTTCAGATATTTTTTATTAAATTTATGATGTTAAAATAAATAAGCGCTAATAAATAAAAGCAAATTAAAACTTATCAATATGAAAATTCTTAAGATTGCAATAATTTTAGGTGTAATTACATCTTTAACACAATGCAAATGTAGCCATAGCAAAGCCCCTGCAACACTAATGGAGTTAGACTCCCTACATGACAGCATTTCTGACGTTTCTTATGTATTGCCAGCCCCCGATGAGATGCTATCAGATATCATGTCATACACAATGACCATTAACCCCAAATTAGCCAATTCGCTCGAGAACGCAAAAAGATATCCGGACAACAAATCTCAGGCTATAAACTTAGGAGTTTATGTAGCCGATTTTGCCTATTTAAACTTAAACAAAAACAAAACCAATGCCCTTGACTACTTTAAAACAATTAGGGAATTGGCCATAAAGCTCAATGTTTACGAATTTATTGACGAAAGTTTCTTCGACAGGGTACAAAACAACCTGACGAATAACGATTCACTGATACTCATTTCGCGCGAATTGTATTTTAACATGTCCGAAATCCTTGAAAATGCAAACAGGAACAACGTATTTGCACTTATTTCGGCCGGGGCCATTATCGAAACAATTTATCTTTCATCTTACAGCGTTTCAAACTTCAATGATTGTCAGGCCATCATTTACAAAATCTTCGAACAAAAATATCTTTTGGCCACCATGTTCGAATTTGTTTCTATGTATAAAAAAGACCCCGAATTTAGTTCCATCATTTCTGACTTAGAAAAAATAAAAGATATTCTTGACAAAGGAAGCGAATCGGACAAATTAGCAACAATAGTTAAAGATAAAGAAAACCACTTTAAAGCTGAAAGCTCTGAACTACAATACAATGTTGATGAAAAGCTTTTCAATGAACTAAAAATCGCAATCAATGAAGTGCGCAACAATATTGTTACCACTTCAAAATAAACTTTTTACCATAACAGTTTTTGAAAATTATACATTATGATTAGAGTTTTTAAAATTGGAATATCCTTTCTGGCTGCAATGCTTGTTTTTACAAATAGTAAAGCACAAGCTACAAAACAAGGTTGTCGTGAATTTCATAAAAGCAGGTTTTGTTGGATCCCCGGAGCCGATGATTTCAAACAATTTGGAAGATCAAAAAGCACCGTAGTCGAGATGCACCAGACATATAAATACGAGGTCGTACTTCCTCCCAATCGTGATTATAAGATTGGCACTTGTGTTGAACCAAGGTTCTTACCGTTGCAATTTAGAATTGTAAACAAAGAAACCGAAGAAGCAATATATGACAATAGTACTGATGATTATGTCGAAACCGTTGGTTTTACAGTTAAAGGCAAGCCATTGACAGTGATCATTGAAATAACTCCATTATCAACAAAGTACAAACCCAAAGATATGCGCGACACCCGGGCATGTGCAGGCATTCAAATACTTTACCAACGCTTGGGGAAAGACGGTTTCTGAAAAAATGATTTTATTGCAAACACACTATATATTTAATGCTACATTAGATATATAGTGTGTTTTTATTTTATAGGTTAAAAATTTTTCAAAAAAAATTTACTAATGAATGTTTTTTACAATACCATCGTTTTTGTTCACAACTTAACAGTATCAAAGCATTTTTATGAGAAAATCATTGGGCTTAATGTAGAACAATCGTATGAAACCATTGTGTTCTTTGAAAATCATTTCGTAATCCATGAAGCAGAGGCTATAATCTCTACCATTTATGGCCAAAAACAACAGACTAAAGAAAAGCAAGGGCAAAATAATCTTCTAATTTATTTTGAAACAGATGACATCCATGCTTCATACCAAAATATGGTAAACAATAAAGTAAACATCATCCACCCGATAATTAAACAACAATGGGGACAACAGGTTTTCCGCTTTTACGATCCCGATGGGCATATTGTAGAAATAGGAGAAGCTATGCATCTGGAATATTTGAAAAAATGACCGTCATAACCGACTATAGCGCCACAAACCAGGATAAACTTGACGGTTTCTTTCATGAAGCTTTTCAATCATGCGGTTTTGCATATGAACCTGAAGGAAAGCATAGCAACCTGCGAAACATTGATGAGTTTTTTGTGAAAACCGGAGGCGGATTTTGGGTTTTGATGCAGGAAAATAACGTAGTTGGTTCAGCTGGTTTGTTTATTTACAATAAGGAACAACTTATTGGCGAACTAAAATGCTTGTATTTGTTGCCATCAATACAAGGTAAAGGCTATGGGCAACTAATGATGAAAAAGGTTATAGAAGAAGCTAAGCACCGAAAGCTTCATTACCTAAGATTAGATGTAAAGCAAAATGCATTTAAAGCTATAAATCTATATCATAAAAATAGTTTTTACGAAATAGACCGATATAATGGCAATCCCAATGATGTTATTTTTATGGAGTTAAATTTGAAAAATCAATCAATATAAACTTTGCAAAATAAATAAGGGCTTAACCTATATAGATATTGAATTTTTTTTCAATATTTGTACCCCTTTATAAATGAATTAAAGTTAACTTACCAATTTGCTTATAGAATATTAGAATACGTCAAAATATATTTATGAATAAGATTGTTGAAAAAGAATTTCTTTCAGAAAAGGTTGTACGATTGGTTATCGAATCGCCCCGCATTGCAAAGAAAAGAAAAGCAGGACATTTTGTTATCATCAAGATTGGAGAGAAAGGCGAACGCATACCCCTTACCATTTCTTCGGCAGACCCTGTAAAAGGTACTATTACACTAATAGTACAAACCGTTGGCGTAACAAGCACCAAAGTTTCAAAGCTCAATGTAGGTGACGTTATTACTGATATTTCCGGACCTTTAGGACAAGCAACTCATATTGAAAAAGTAGGGACTGTATTATGTGCCGGAGGGGGTGTAGGTATAGCTCCGCTTTTACCTATTGTTGAAGCTATGAAACAGGCCGGGAACCGGGTTATAACAGTCTTAGCAGCACGTTCAAAAGACCTTATCATTCTTGAAAAAGAAATCAGGGCATGTTCGGACGAAGTAATTATCATGACCGATGATGGCAGCTATGGCGAAAAGGGGTTGGTAACTAAAGGCATGGAAGATGTTATAAATCGCGAAAAAGTTGACCTCGCAATCACCATTGGCCCTGCTGTAATGATGAAATTCACCAGTTTGCTTACCAAGAAATATGAAATACCTACTATGGCAAGTCTCAACTCTATCATGGTGGACGGAACAGGAATGTGTGGCGCATGCCGTATAAGTGTTGGTGGCGAAACAAAGTTTGTTTGTGTTGACGGGCCAGAATTTGATGCCCATAAAGTGGACTTTGACGAGTTGCTGATGCGTTTAAATACATTTAAAGATGCTGAACTCATTGCCAGAAATAGTTACATGCAATAATATTGAAAATAAAAGAATTATGTACACACCAGAATATATCAAGCAACAACGTGAAGAACAGTGGAGGTTTGAGTTACGCAATAAGCTCAAAGCAAAAGACCGTACCGACAAAGAACGGGTTGTAATGCCAGCGCAGGCTCCTGAGGTAAGAAACAAAAACCATGCAGAAGTCAACCTCGGGTTGTCTAATGAGATGGCCATGGCCGAAGCCAGCAGATGCCTTGATTGTGTTAACCCTACTTGTATTGAAGGCTGTCCGGTAAATATCAACATACCAAAGTTTATCAAATACATTGAAGCCGGTAAATTCAACAAGGCTATTGAAGTAATTAAAGAAGCCAACGCATTTCCGGCAGTTTGCGGACGCGTTTGCCCCCAGGAAGTACAGTGCGAGGCAAAGTGCTTTTATGTCCAAAAACTTAACAAACCAGCTGTTGCCATTGGCAATCTTGAACGTTTTGCAGCAGACTGCGAAATGTGTAGCGCCAATATCTTCATCCCCAAAATTGAAAACAAAATCAATAAAAAGGTGGGGGTTATTGGTGCAGGGCCAGCCGGACTGGCAGCTGCCATTGACCTTGCAAAATATGGTTATAAGGTTACCATATTTGAAGCATTGCACGATTTTGGAGGCGTGTTGAAATACGGGATACCAGAGTTCAGGCTGCCCAACACCATTATTGACAAAGAAATAGACACCCTGAAAAAGTTGGGGGTTGAATTTGTCAACAACTTCATTGTTGGAAAAACAGCTACCATTGATGACCTTAAACAAGAAGGGTACGAAGCTTTCTTTATTGGCAGCGGAGCCGGATTGCCTAAATTTATGAACATCCCTGGCGAAAATTATATTGGGGTATTTTCATCTAACGAATACCTGACCCGTGTAAATCTTATGGGGGCACATAAAGAAGGTTTTGACACACCCGTATTATTCGGCAAAAACGTTGCCGTAATTGGCGGCGGGAACACAGCAATGGACTCCGTTCGTACAGCCAAAAGGCTTGGTGCCGAAAGGGCCATGATTATTTACCGTCGTTCGTTTGACGAAATGCCTGCCCGTTTGGAAGAAATACACCATGCAAAAGAAGAAGGTGTTGAGTTTATGAACCTCAGAAACCCTGTAAAATATATTGCTGACGAACAAGGTAGGGTCAAAAAAATAGTTTTGAGAAAAATTGAACTTGGCGAACCAGACAGCTCAGGACGCCGTAGGCCTGTAGAAGTAGCCGGGTCAGAATACGAGCTGGATATAGATATGGCAATAGTGAGTATTGGAGTTTCACCTAACCCCATAGTACCTAAAACTGTTGCCAACCTCGAAACTACTTGTTGGGGGACTATTGTAGTAAACGAAGAAACCATGCAAAGTAGTGTTCCCGGTTTGTTTGCAGGCGGAGACATCGTAAGAGGCGGAGCTACTGTAATCCTTGCAATGGGAGATGGCCGAAGGGCTGCCAAAGGAATTCATGAGTACTTGCAAAGCAAAAACTAAAATTGATTGATTCTTTAACCTAATTTCAACAAGAGGTGTGTAAAAAGAAATATTAACCGCAAAGTTCAAAAAGAAAGAATACAATACGCAAATATTTAAATGTTGACTATTAACACTTTGCGTACTTTGCAAAAAAAATTAGCGACCTTTGCGGTTAGCTTCTTTTGACTTTTTGAACACACCCTCTTACAAACTCTAACTTGCTAACGGACTTTAGTGCTGATATTTTTACCGGACAATAGTAATAAAATAATAAAAGATATTAAAATCTGTTATTTTAAAGTTAATAATCATTCGGGTTGTTTGAGATGAAACAAATACGTGTTAGCTTTGTACTTGTAATTTTAAAAATTATTACAATGAAAAAGTTAGCTGTATCAATATTAATGGTGGCTTTTATAGCCGTAGTGCCAGTCTCTTATGCTTATTCGCAAGAATGTGCAAAAAAAGAACAAAAATGTGACAAGAAGGACGACAAGAAATGCTGCAAGAAAGAAGAAAAAGCTGCTTGCTGCAAAAAAGATTCAACCGCTAAAGCCGGGAAGAAACCTGCTAAATAACATGAAGAAAGCCAGATTTAGTCTGGCTTTCTTGTTTTTATTCTCTTCCTCTTCTCTTCCTCTTCTCTTCCATACACTTCTATATTCTTCCATAATCTTCTACTTCAACACCTCCACTATCTTCTCTTCCGCAATTTTAGCCTTCTCTACATCTTTCCCAATGGTAAATGTCAGATAGTTTTTATACAACAGCGCTTTTACCTGGTTGTTTTTAAAGTCTGTAAAGAAGAATCCATTATCTGTTTTAGTAAAAGCTACATCGGGGTTGGATTGTTGCATTTTTTGTAATGCCATTGCAGCATTATTATTAGCTTCTTCAGGTGTGTTATAGTCAAAAACCAGGCATTTGGTTTTATCTATAAAAAAAGAAACAGCTGTGCTGAATTTTATGGCACTTCCGGGGATAAACCTATATATGTTGCCCAGTCCAACTGAGCCTTCAATGTATTTGATATGGCCGAGAGCAATAGAAGCCTTTTCTATTTTGGAAACCAACTCTGGTTTAGCGTTGGTTTGGTTGTATTTGCTGGCAATGGCACTGGCAAATTTTTCAATGCTTTTAAAAAGTCCTTCATCTGCCTGAGGGATAGAAATAACTATCACGCAATTGCCTTTTCGGACAACGCAGTAATAGTCAATAATTTGCGCTTCCTGCCCTGCATTGGCATTTTGCCCTTCACTATTTAAATAGAATGAATATGCCCCATAAGAGGCAGCCGAATCGGCCATTTCGTAAACCTCAGCCTGAAGTTGCCGATTGGCGTTGTCTTTATATGTTGCAGAAACAGCCTGAACAAAGCCATATTCGACAAATATTTCTGCGCCTCCATCGATGTAATCGAACAACTGGTTGCCTTTTATGGTACGGATAGAATCTACAACCTGCCAATCATCAATTTCTTTATTACCGGGCAGGATGTTTTTAAGTTCAGCGCCTATTCCATTGGTTAGGTTTATGGAAAGCAGCATGAATATTATTAAATAGCGCATAGATGTATTATTCTTTTTCAAAAATTGAATATTTCTTTAGGTCATAGTTTCCAAACCCTTGCTCTGAGGCAAGTACGTTAGTTCTTATATCCTGAGGCCTGTAATCGAGCAAAGTACAGCCATAAGCATCCATAGCAACAGGCGAAGAGCCGGCAAAGACTTTATTTATTTTGGCTATTTCGCCTGGCCCAAATGGGCCATTGGTTTTCAATACTTCTGTTGCATCTGTGATGCACAAATCTTGTTTTCTGATATGGTTGATATCCACAATACATTGTGAAAGGTGCTCTACATCCTCTACATCTTTTGAAATGCTTTGGTGAAAAGATTTATTAGTATCACCAGAGCATGCACCCATCATATTTTTCATGCATCCGGTATATAATACTCCTGAGTGGTGCTTGTTTATTGGTATATTGATAAGTTTGTCCACTTGCAGCAATTCTTTAATTACTTTTGCCTTCTTGACTTTAACCGCATTGGGGATGTTTACTTCTACATAGTTCCCAGAGCATTTTTTAATTGAAGAGATTAGTGAGGTATATTTTTCTGATAATGGCGAGCGGCTAAAGAATTCAGCCGCCGGGTCTATCAAATAGCAAATATCCGATATACCTGCATCGTTAAGCAATTTTAAAGTAGCAAGGACAATGTTGGTATGCGTATATGAGCCGGGTTTGGTCCACCAACCGGGGGCATTGATGAGCAATCCTACTTTTGAGCCACGCGGAATGAACTTGTTGATTCCTCCAATGGCTTCAATGGCATCTATGGTACTTTGGAAATGATTTGTTCCTGCAATGCTCGCAATATCTGGGAGGGATGAGCCTGAAAGTTTTGTGGCACCTTTAGCTAAAGAAGGAAGAACTGCCAGTCCAACACCAGCAATAAGGGAGCTTTTTAAAAAGTTACGGCGGTCAATGTTTTTCATAGGCATATAAGTTAATTATGTGTAGTAAAAGTAGGATCTACAAGGCTTTCGATTGTTAAAAACCTGTTAAGCAAGTTACGGTTTTCGTTAAATAAAGTCAAAAAAAAGAGCCTTGAAACTCAAGGCTCTGGCTATTTTTACGATGTATTGTCAATTCAGTGCTGCAAGCCTTTCTTCCAATGCTTTAATTTTAGCTTCAGCATCTGCCTGCTTTTTCTTTTCCATCTCAACAACCTGGGCTGGGGCACCTGATACAAACCTTTCGTTAGAAAGTTTTTTCATGACAGAAGCAAGGAAGCCTTTGGTATATTCCAATTCTTCTTTTATCTTGAGGCTTTCAGCTTCTTTGTCAATGGTAATACCGGTTTTTAGATAAAATTCGGTTGAAAGCACCATGAAAGAATCAGTATTATCAACTTTTTCAGAAGTAATGGATACGGTTTCCAGTCCGGCCATTTTAATCAAAACAGGCTCAAACCTTGCATTGTAGTTTTTGTTGTGGTCGCGTATCAACAGGTCAGCTTTATCTTTGTAAGACATGTTGCGGGTTTTGCGAATATTCCTGATATGGGCAATGGCTTCAATTATTACATCAAAGTCAGTAAGCAATTGCTCGTTGTAACCTTGTGCTTTGGGCATCTGGCTAATCATAATGCTTTCACCTTCCTTGCGGGTGTCAATCAGTTGCCAAATCTCTTCGGTAATGAATGGCATGAATGGGTGCAAAAGATGGAGCAACTTTTCAAGGTAATCAACGGTAGCCTTGTATGTAGCAGCATCTATAGGTTTCTGGTATTCTGGTTTAATCATTTCGAGATACCATGATGAAAAATCATCCCAGAATAGCTTATATACAGCCATCAATGCTTCTGAAATGCGGTATTCATCGTACATTCTGTCGATATCTGCAATGGCTTTGTTTAGTTTATTATTAAACCATTCAACAGCTATCTTTGAATGCTCTGGTGAAGGTATATTACTGTCTATTTTCCATCCTTTAACCAGGCGGAATGCGTTCCATATTTTGTTGCCAAAGTTACGGCCTTGTTCGCTAAGGGCTTCATCATACAAGATGTCGTTACCGGCAGGAGAACATAGCAACATGCCAACACGTACGCCGTCAGCGCTATATTTTTCAATCAGCTCAAGAGGCTCGGGCGAATTGCCAAGCGATTTTGACATTTTGCGCCTTTGTTTGTCGCGTACAATACCTGTCAGATATACATTTCTGAATGGTTTATCGCCGGCATATTCATATCCGGCAATGATCATGCGGGCAACCCAAAAGAACAAAATCTCAGGCGCTGTAACCAAGTCATTTGTGGGATAATAATATTTTACCTCGTCATTATTGGGTTTGCGTATGCCGTCGAAAACCGAAAGGGGCCACAACCATGATGAAAACCAAGTATCCAATACGTCCTCATCCTGAGTGAGGTCAGATAATTGCAGATTGTTGTTGCCTGTTTTTTGTTTAGCCATTTTTAAAGCTTCTTCAGCTGTTTCGGCCACTACATAATCGCCATCGGGCAGATAGTAAGCCGGGATGCGCTGTCCCCACCACAATTGACGGGATATACACCAGTCTTTTACATTCTCCATCCAGTGTTTATAGGTGTTTACAAATTTATGCGGATGAAGTTTGATATTGTTATTCAAAACATTGTCAAGAGCAGGTTTTGAAAGGTCTTTCATTTTCAGGAACCACTGGGTCGAGAGCCTTGGCTCAATCACCGCATTAGTCCTTTCGCTAAGCCCTACTTTGTTGTTGTAATCTTCAACTTTAGCAAGCAGGTTGTTTTCTTCCAGCATTTTTACCGAAAGTTCGCGGGCTCTAAACCTGTCTTCTCCAACAAATACTTTGGCTTTTTCGTTCAGGGTACCGTCATCATTAAAAATATCTATTACTTCCAGCTTGTGCTTCATGCCAAGCTCGTAGTCTGCAAGGTCATGGGCAGGTGTAACTTTCAAGGCCCCGGTACCAAAGGTTGGGTCAACATATTCATCAAATATTACAGGAACAATGCGGTTTACCATTGGTACAACCAGTTTCTTGCCTTTCAAATGAGCGTATCGTTCGTCATTGGGGTTTACACAAACGGCAGTATCTCCCATAATGGTTTCAGGACGGGTGGTTGCAACGACAACAAAGTCAGAAGTGGCTTTGTTATTGTCGTCTGCTACATAATACTTTACATAATAAAGTTTTGACTTAACGTCGGTATAGTTTACTTCTTCGTCCGAAACCGCAGTCTTAGCTTGCGGGTCCCAGTTAATCATCCGGACACCTCTGTATATAAGCCCTTTATTATATAGGTCAACAAAAACCTTGATAACGCTTTCGTAGCGGGCTTCATCCATGGTAAAACAAGTGCGGTCCCAGTCGCATGAGGCCCCAAGTTTTTTCAACTGCTCCAGGATAATGCCTCCATGTTTGTGGGTCCAGTCCCAGGCATGTTCAAGAAACTTTTCGCGACCAATTTCAAACTTGTTGATGCCTTCTTTGGCCAGTTTATTTACCACCCTTGCTTCTGTAGCTATTGAAGCATGGTCGGTTCCGGGTACCCAACAGGCATTTTTGCCGCTCATGCGGGCCCTTCGGATAAGTACATCCTGCAAAGTGTTGTTGAGCATATGCCCCATGTGCAGTACCCCGGTAACGTTTGGTGGAGGTATTACAATGCAATAAGGCTCTCTGTGATCAGGTACTGACTTGAAAAGTTTATGCTCCATCCAGTATTTGTACCAATGCTTTTCTGATTCTATGGCATTGTATTTTGCAGGAATTTCCATATATCTTTATAAATGACGTTATTAAAAAAGAGCGGTAAAATTAAAAATTTTCAGATGAAACATCCATGGTTCTGCCAACATAAAACAAGGGATAATTACAAAAAGACATGAAAGTATGTTCAATGCTGAAGTTTCGCTTATGGATGTTCTTTTAAGCCAGTTAGTTATATTAAATATCTTCTCAAGAATTACTTCCAAAAAATGCAAACCATAATACTCCCCAAAATTCAGACTACTGGTTAAGTTGAAAAAACGAATAAATTTACCAGTGTTTATGAAAACAGAAAGAAGTATTCAGCAGCTTTTAAAGTACAGGTAGCCATTGAAGCGCTCAAGGTGCGCGAAACATAAACGTTTCGAAGTTCACCCCCCCGTTCATCGTAGCCTGCCAATAAAAGCGGTCCGTAGCATCCTGCTACGTCGCTTGTATTAGTTCGGCCTCCGGCCGTTTAACATGGCACATCAAGGCTTGGCGTGGTTTGGTTTGAGCAGGTTTAAAAGCTTTGCGTTTTCAGAAAACGCAAAGCTTTTGCGTCTGGACAGGTTACTACCAAATATTACATAGGCAAGCTATACGAAAAAGAAATCCAGCTACGTTGTGCTTATTGTTATGGGTTTGGGTTATATTACCACATGGCGTAAACCCTTTCGGCAGTTAGTTTTGAGCTGATGATAGCCATGGGTAGGCCTGCACCCGGCACGGTAGAAGCTCCAACGTAAAAGGTATTTTTAAATACCTCATCGTAATTCTTAGGCCGAAAAGCACCTATTTGCAACATTTTGTGTGATAAGCCCAAGCCGGCGCCTTTGTATAGGTTATATTGGTTTTGCCAGTCTTCTGGCGTGTATATCTTCTGAAAGACAATATTTTTGGTTATGTCGTAATTTATTCTTTCAGAAAAATCAGCTATAATGCTGTTTACAATATCCTGTTTGTCTGACCAGTCAGTTTTATACTGCATATTGGGGGCAGGGCACACAAAAAACAATGCTTCGCAACCATCGGGAGCACATTGGGCGTTATGTTTTGAAAGTACATTGACGTAATAATAAGGTTTTTCAAGTGTTCCGGGGTTTTTCATAACATCTTTGGCGTATTCTTCATAGTTATTGCCCAAAAAGTAGTTGTGATGCTCTACTTGTGGCAACTTGGTATTTATGCCTATATAAAATGTCAGGTATCCCATAGTCCAGCTCATTTTATCCAAACGAACATCAGCGTATTTTTTGCGTTTCAACACTTTACCCCTAAAATAGGCCGCGTCTGAGTTGATAACAAAAATGTCAGCTTCCCATTTTTGTCCATTTTGGTCGATTACAGAAGTTAACTTGTCGTCATGCCCAACATAATCAACTATTTCAGTGTCGAAATGAAAAGAAGCATTACGTTTTTTCAATTCTTCGGTCAAAGCTTCAACTATGGCGTACATCCCGCCTTTAACGTTGTAATAGCCGGTGTACGAGAATTCGATATGCGACAACAGGGTATATACAGCATTGGTATCAAAAGGCGTGCGCCCCAGGAAGAAAGCGATAAGCGACACTATCTGCCGGGCTTCCTTTGATTCAAAGTAGCTGCCTGTTTGTGCCCAGAAGGTCTTTAGCAATACCGACAGGTGTCTGGGGTTAACTTTGGCCAATGCCAGCAGGTAAGCGGGGATGCTGTCGAAGTTTTGCTTTATGGCAATATCGACGGTATCGTTGTAAATGGCTTCGCATTTTTTCAGGTACGACGTAAATTTGGCTTTGAAGTTGGGCTCAATGCCTTCAAACTGGCTGCTAAGCTTGTCAATGTCTTTGTACAGCCTGAAACTCCTGTTACTGCCTCTGAAATTGACCGTGTATAGCGGGTCGAGCTCGACAAACTCAAATGGGAGGGCCATGCCACAATCTTTGACAAGTTCTTCAAATTCATAAGGCATACTAAAAAAGCTTGGCCCTACATCAAAAGTAAAACCGTTCATTTTCAACTGGTTCAATCTGCCTCCAGGTTGTTGGTTCTTTTCAACAAACGAAACCTGGTAGCCTCTTGCTGCGAGGCGCAATCCGGTGGCTAAGCCGCCTAAGCCGGCACCTACAATCAATACACTTTTACTCATGTTACCCTCGTACCAAATGCTTTTCTTATAACAATGAAAACAAATGCAAATATTTGAATTTTCAATTTTTCTATAGGAATTTCCATCTATAAAATACAATGCGAACCATGTTTGGTGAGAATAAACACCACAATATGGACAATGAAAATCACTTCCGTTAAATTTGGGAGGGTAAAATTTGTCTTTCATAATAAATTTTGTTATTTAGAGTGTTTATCTTGCACCCAACTATTGTCTCTCAAAAATTACCACTTTCATCTATCTCTTATTTACTTTTAAAAGATAGCATAGGTAATTTTCATCTAAAACTAATAAAAACTTTTGATGTGATAAATTTCATTTGTCGCAAAAAATACTTATGATTGCTAATCAAATCATTATCTATATAAAATTAACCATAAAAACACTTAACATGAAGACTATTGCTTACATTCTGTGCCTTGCAGTATTTGTTACGGCATGTACAAAAACACCACAAACAATTGCTGAAAAAGAGGTGAAAAGCTTTTTGAAGCTAAAACTCAAAAATCCCGGGGATTACAAGGCTATTTCTTTTGAAAAGCTTGATACCATTACCGAAGCAGATACCTTGAAGTTGGCCTTGGATTATTATAACATGTTTGTAGGTTTTTCGGCCGACTCGCAAAAGATAAAACAGGCAATGGCAGCTATTAACGAAAGGTTGGCAACTCCAGGCCTTGATACTAATATAGTTTATTATTCTATCATCCACAAATACTCGCATTTGGGTTTAGATAATGAAAAACTGGAACTGGAAGTGAGGTTTATCCTGGATAAGAACTTTAAAGTGTTGCACTACGACAGGGGCATACAGGGACAGGCTTATTTTGATGTTGCGATAGCCACTGATTTAAGTGAGTATTACAAAATAGACCGCTACGAGCTTGATGGCAAGCCTTATTCAACAAGCACTGTAAGGCACCGTTTGCCGTATGGTAAGCATACTATCAGGTGGTGGAAAGCCGATAAAATGTTGATGTCAGATGATTATTTGCCACTTGTTTCTTACAACAAGGAATTCTGGCTTATGGATAATGCGAAAGATACAGTACCAGGCATCAGGATACTTGTTATTAGTGGTGATTACATATTTACCTACAATTCAAAAGAAGAAGTTGAAAAGAGTGAAAAAACACTTAATGCTGTTTTATAATTCCATAATTATTAACCAAACCTTTTATAAAATGAAGACTTTGAAATTTATTTCGGTAGCTATTTTTATGTTGTTTTTTGCTTCGTGTGGCAAGTACAGTTCTTCTGAAAAAGAAGTAATTAAGCAAAAAATCATAGCCATGTATAACCAAGTGCCCAAAATGACTATGCAAAATGCTGCCGGGTACGACTTTAACAGTTCTAATGCTATTTGTAGAGAAGTTGTTCAGAAGGACTCTGTTTTGACTGGCTTTTTCAATTACATTTTCACTGACCAAAAATCAGAGACAGGAGTGCCTTTATCAATAGAATATGCCAATTTTGCAAGTATTCCAGTGCAGTTTTTGGTAAAAGATGCGTTAGAGCTTACTAAAGAAGAGTTTGACAGTATCAGGGTCGCTCGGGTCATTTTTTAAATGTCGGGCTAAGAATTAAGAGTTTACTTTGCCTTGTGTTAAAAAAAAATCGCTAAGTCGTATTCTTTTTTATTAGCTGGTTTTAGCTTTGAGCAGAAACTATCATCACCCCAAGGCGTAAACCCTTTCGACAGTCAGTTTTGAGCTGATGATAGCCATGGGCAGGCCTGCACCCGGCACAGTAGAAGCTCCAACGTAAAAGGTATTTTTAAATATCTCATCGTAATTCTTAGGCCGAAAGGCCCCTATCTGCAACATGCTGTGTGATAAGCCCAAGCCGGCGCCTTTGTATAGGTTATATTGGTTTTGCCAGTC
>ENA-UOWE01002110-UOWE01002110.1-activated-sludge-metagenome-genome-assembly--contig:-NODE-2110-length-22559-cov-5.085674_pt1 | contig 22559 bp, 19 predicted proteins | sample MGYA00249841_ERZ761562 | MGnify/ENA primary metagenome ERZ761562 (study PRJEB28883, sample SAMN05720200) | activated sludge metagenome | isolation source: Anaerobic digester | place: Japan... | reverse complement strand
AAGCGGCGGCCGGCCGCGGCGGCAGCATGAGCAATCTTTTCCCTGATTCGTTTGATATTCTCGGCGATATTGTTATCATCCAATGATGTCACCCTCTTTCAATCTTCTGCCGCTGACAATGACCTGATCGTACATTTTCAATTCGTTTGCTCCCGTCAAACCCGCTATGACATATCCGTCGCCCCAGAAAACAATGTCAATTCGCCTGAACCGCACCACGCCGTTTTTATTGATATATACCCCCGTTTCGTTTTTGCCGGTTTTTGCGTTGCGGACTGTCCTCACAGCGTCGGTATTGACTTTCAAGCCGGTTTTTCTCGTAACGATGATTTCAATGTCCCCTTTTCTGAAGCCGGATACCTTTTTGTTCATCACGCTGCATTGAAAAACGGCGGCGTATTCGCCTTTTTCCCCTTTGTTCAGGGCAATCAGGCGCATCGGCAGTTCATCGTCCGAATTTTCCAATATTGACGAATATGTTTTGCCGATTGTAAGCTGCGCGGCCTGACGGTTGTCCAAACACACGAGGACATACCACTTGTATTCCTTCACCAGTCTTCCGTAAACGTTGCCGGCGCGGTTGTGCGCCTGTGACCGCATGACCGAAAGCACGGCTTCCGGCCTCACGGCCTGCGCGTCGGCGTAGGCAATGCTATCCTCGAACCCGTCCGTTCCGCCGATGAAATAACCGGAGGATTCAACCGTCAGCGTTTTGTGCGGCGCTTCGTTCTCTTTGAAGGACGCCAGCGCGTTTTCGAGGCGCTTGATGTTGGCGGAAAAATCAATTTGCCCTCCGACCGCAATCTCTTTTGCGGCCAGTTTGCTTCTCAATTGCGACAGTTGCATCGAAGCCGCCGCGTAATCTTCCGCAGAAACACGGTCGAGATAAAGGGTGTATATTTCGTCGATTTCTTTTTCGAGTTTTTCCAGATCCGGCACGCCGCTGAAATTGAGGTTTTCAAACTCTTTGTAAACATCCAGTTCGTTTTGGTTTTCCGCCGCCTCGGCATAAGCTCGGGCGTCGGCAGGGTCGTTGAATAAAAGAGCGACGGTGTCGCCCTTGGCGACTGCGCTGCCGTTGTCAACCAGCGTGACAACCATGCTCGCGCTGTCTTGCTTAAGCAGCTGTTCGTCTCTGACAGCGAAGAATTCGTTCTTTATCGACTGCACGCCGCCAGCTTCCAACGCAATTTGCGTATGGATGTTCTTATTGTAATAACTGCCCGCCAGAACCCCTGAACCTATAATGATAAGGGCGGCGGCAATCGATATCAGTTTATGTTCGGCAATCCAGCGGAACCATTTCATCTATCATCCCTCCGCGAGAGAAATTCATTTACGATCTCGGCCGCACGTTCGCTTAACTGATGGATATCCTCATAATCATCAACATGAATGACGGTCGTCGAGGGGTGCTTCGAGAACCAGGTCATTTGTCGCTTGGCATACTGGCGTGTTCGCCTCTTAATCAGTTCAACCGCTTCATCGAGCGGGATGCGGCCTTCAAAATATTCGTGCAATTCCTTATACCCGATGGCTTGCCCCGCGGTTGGCATGCTGTCGTAGCGATACAACGCGCGCGCCTCTTCCAGCAGGCCTCTGTCCATCATTTCATCGACGCGCCGGTTGATGCGTTCATACAGCTGTTCTCGCTCGCGGAAAAAAAGCCCGAGGCGGAGGGTGTCGTAAGGAGGCGGCGCCGTTTTTGACAGTTCGTTGTACCGCCTTTTGGTCATCGAAAGGCCAATGTTGATTTCCAATGCCCGGATAATTCTGCCCATGTTGTTCGGGTGTAGAAGCGCTGCCGCTTCTGGGTCTTTTTCTCGCAGCATTTCGAGAAGGGCTTGCGCGCCCTTTTCATCGAGAAGTTCCTGAAGCCGGGCGCGAAGTTCCGGCTGTGTTCTTGCTCCGTGAAAACGGATACCGTCTGTCAGCGAGTCGACATACAGGCCCGTTCCGCCCACCACAAAAGGTATTTTGCCGCGGGCGCAAATATCTGCGAGACAAGCGAGCGCCATATCGCAGTATTGCGCAACGCTGAACGGGGTATCGACGCCGACGACGCCGACCATGTGATGCTTGACTCTCTCGAGGAGGGCCTCGGACGGTTTTGCCGTCCCGATATCCATGCCTCGATATATCTGCATCGAATCGGCCGATACGATTTCGCCGTCAAATCTTTCACAGAGATGAACCGCCAGCTCCGATTTACCGCAAGCGGTCGGTCCGACGACGGCTATCAGGGGCTTTTTTCGTCTTTCACGCTCTGTCAAACCTTTTTTCCAACTCTCTTCTATCCATGCGGAACATCACGGGACGGCCGTGGGGGCAGTTTCTGACGGAGGGCGACGCAAACACCTCGCGGACAAATTGCTCCCGTTCCTGTTCGGAAGTAAAACTGCCTGCTTTCACAGCCGCCCTGCAGGCGACGGAATGATAAAGCCAGTCGAGTTTTTTAGGAACGGTATCGTTTTTATTTTCGGCCAGGTATCCCGATGTTTCGACCACCATATCGGCGATATCGGCAAGGTCCGTGTGCATCGGCGCTTGCCTGACGATGACCGTGCCGGGGCCAAAATCCTCCACGAGAAAACCCGCGTTTTCAAGCAAGGCGAGATTTTCAACCGCGGCAGTGTATTCTTCCTGGGTCAGGTTGACGCAAACCGGTACCAGCAGCAGCTGCGATGGCGCATGGCCCGAAGAAGACTTGATACTGTCGTATATCATACGCTCATGCGCCGCGTGTTTGTCGATGAAAAAAACCGCGTCGGCCGTTTGGACAATAAAATAAGTTTCGAACACCTCGCCGATAACAATGAATTCTTCCGGTTTGCCGCTTCCTTCCGCCGCGCTGCCGTCTGGCATGCGTCGAAGTCCTTTTGGCACCGATAAATCGTTTCCGGCATATCCATCCGTCATGAAACCGCTTTCCGGGAACGTTACCTGCACCGGCTCGCGTTCTGCAGGGGTAAGCCGGTATGCTGCGGCTGTCAAAGTTTCGGCCGCTTTGTACCCGTCTCCGAGCCCGGATGTGGCGTCTGCCGCCTTTTGTTCCTTATTTTCCCGGTCCGGCGGAAGTAGTATGCTATCGCCTGTATCGGATGCCCTTTTTGCATCGCTTTCCTGCGAGGGCGCGGCGGCGGTAAAGGATTGCGCGTAAGCCTCGTTGGCCGTTTTCGCAGCGTAATAGACGGCGTGGAACAATTCCTTTTCGTTCTCGAAGCGCACTTCCGTTTTAGCCGGATGGACGTTAACGTCCACTTTCCCGGGAGGCATCTCGATATAAAGCACGCAGGCGGGATATTTGCCCGGCACAAGGAAACCTTTGTATGCTTCGGAAAGCGCCGTGGCGGCGGTTTGATTTTTAATAAACCTGCCATTAAGGAAAAACAGCTGCAGGTTTTTGTTCATTCTTGCTCCCGACGGAGCAGAAACAAATCCGCTGACCGCAATATCCCCGATACGATAACTCGCCTTCATCATGTTGGAGAAAATACTGCTTCCGAAAACAGCGTATACGGCGCTTTCCGTTTTTCCGTCGCCTGGGGTTTGAAGGGCTATTTTTCCGTCACGGATAAACTTGAAAGCGATATCGCTGCGTGAGAGCGCCAGCTTTTCCATTACGGAGGCGACTGCATTGCCTTCATAGACATCCTTTTTTAAGAATTTCATTCTTGCGGGCGTGTTGTAGAAAAGGTCGCGGACAATCAGCGTGCTGCCGGCCGGGCAGCCGGCTTCCTGAAACGCAGTCTCTTCTCCGGATTGCATCTTGAACAAAACGCCCGAATTTTCATCGCGCGTCCGGGTCATCATTTCAACTTTTGATACAGCCGCAATGGAAGCGAGCGCCTCGCCCCTGAAACCGAGCGTTTCAATCGAATATAAATCGGCATCCTCACCGATTTTGCTTGTTGCATGGCTGAGAAAAGCCGTCCTGACTTCGCCGGCGCGGATACCGATGCCGTTGTCGGTCACTCTGATATAAGCGATACCGCCGTTTTTGATTTCGACAGTTATTTGGGAAGCGCCGGCGTCGATAGAATTTTCAACCAGTTCTTTGACGACGGAAGCAGGCCGTTCCACCACTTCTCCGGCCGCTATAAGTTCGTAAACCCTTTTGGGAAGGACTTTGATAGCGTTCATAATTTTTTAGCCTCGTTCACCGCGTCGTACAGGATCCCGAGCGCTTCGATGGGTGTCAGGGTGTTGACGTCAATCCCTTTGAGTTTTTCCGCAAGCGATAAAGCCGCTGTTTGAGCGAATGACATCTGCGCTACCTGCGTCGTTGTTTTTTTCTCTTTATTACCGGCCGGCGCCTCGACACCGTTCTCCAATTCGCCGAGAAACACTTTCGCCCTGTTGACGATTCCAGCCGGTACTCCGGCCAGTTTGGCGACTTCTATCCCGTAACTGTCGTCTGCGCCGCCGCGCACAATCCGCCGCAGGAAGGTGATGTCGTCTCCGCGCTTTTTAACGGCCGCATTATAGTTTTTAATCCCGTCAAGGCTCTGCTCGAGTTTCGTCAGCTCGTGGTAATGCGTGGCGAACATGGTTTTCGCTCCGAGTTTTTTGGCGTCCGCAACATATTCGATGACCGCTTTCGCAATAGACATGCCGTCAAACGTGGAGGTTCCGCGGCCTATTTCGTCAAAAATGATTAAACTGTCCGGCGTCGCATTTTCAAGAATAGACGCGACCTCTGTCATTTCCACCATGAAAGTGGAGTTGCCGGCAGACAAATCGTCCGAGGCGCCGATCCTCGTATAGATCCCGTCCACAATGCAGATTTCAGCCTCTGACGCAGGTACAAAACTGCCCGCGTGCGCCATCAGCACGATCAGGGCCACCTGGCGCATATAGGTGGATTTGCCCGCCATATTGGGGCCCGTGATAATCGCGCACCGGCAGTCTGAATCATTGAGCAGCGCGTCGTTCGGCACAAACGGAACCGATGGATTGGCCAGTTCGACCACCGGGTGGCGCCCGTCTTTAATGCTGATCTGTTTGCCGGCGGTCATTTGAGGGCACACATAATTATTTGATACGGCCGTATGGGCGAACGAACACAGGACATCCAGTTTTGCGACGGCTTGAGCCGTAAGCTGAATTCTATTGTATTGTTGCGCGATGCTTTTTCTGACCTCATCGAATATCTCAAACTCGAGGCGGACAATTCTCTCTTGTGCGCCGAGCACTTTCGCCTCGATCTCTTTCAGCTCCTGGGTTATATAGCGTTCGCAGTTGGCGAGGGTTTGCTTGCGGATATAATGCTCTGGAACCTCCTGCTTGAACGAGTTGGGAACCTCAATATAATAGCCGAATACCCTGTTGTAACCGATTTTCAATTTTTTGATGCTGGTGGCTTCCTGTTGTTTTGACTGGACCGCCAGGATATAGTTTCTGGAATGTTCGACAATATCGCGCAGTTCGTCGAGCTCCGCATTTCGCCCGGGCCGGATGAGGCCGCCTTCCCTCAAAGTAAAGGGAGGGTCGTCCGCGATAGACGCGTCAATCAGCTGCGCGACGTCTTCCAGCGCATCGGTTTCTCCTGCGATTTCATGGATTAAGGCGCAGTCAAAACGCTTCAGCAGCCCGGCGATATGCGGCAGAACCTTCGCCGTGTCTGACAGCGCGTTAAGTTCCCGCGCGTTTGCCGTGCCGTATACAATTCTGGATGCCAGCCTTTCCAAGTCGCTGACCTTCTCGAGCAGGCGCATGATATCGCCGCGCGCAACGTTGTCGTCGGCGAGGGCGGCAACGGCAAGATGCCTTTTCTGTATTTTCACCAAATTAACCAGCGGCTGTTCCAGCCAGGCGCGGATAAGCCTCCTGCCCATCGGTGTTTTGGTGGCGTCAAGCGCCCAGAGCAGGGAATATTTTTTTTCGCCGCTCCTGAGTGTCCGTGTCAGTTCGAGGTTTCGTCTGGCAGACGGGTCGAGTTTCATATAAGAGTCGTCTGTGGAAAACTCGATCGTGCGCAGATTTTTTTGCAGCGATATCTGGACTTTCCTGCAGTAATCGAGCATCAGGGCCAAAGCGCCGGACGCAGCGGGCTCCTGTAGAATCCCGAGTTGTTCAAGGTATTGTATCTCAAAGGCGTCTGAGCATAAATCCACGCATGCCGCAGCGTCAAAAAGACCTGCGTCGACGCGTTCGATTCTGCCGGTGAATTTCACCCGCAGATACTCCTCGACCTGGGCTGGATGATTGGAAGCGTCGCCGCATAAAATTTCTGCAGGATTGAACGCGGCCAGCGCACTGACAACTTTCCCGCCGAGATTGGGTTTTGAAAACAGCGATAGTTTGACACAACCGGTAGAGATGTCAGCGAAACATAAGCCGGCATTGTCGGCGTTGACCCGTATACTCGCAAGATAGTTATTGGTTCCCTCGTCGAGCATTCTGCTCTCGAGAACCGTTCCGGGCGTGATCACGCGGATGACTTCTCTTTTGACGAGGCCCTTGGCAAGCGCAGGATCCTCCGTCTGTTCACAGATGGCAACCTTGTAACCGCGGCCGACGAGTTTGGCCAGGTAGGATTCGACGCTGTGAAACGGTACGCCACACATCGGCGCCCTCTCTTCATGACCCCAGTCACGGCCGGTCAGAACGAGTTCCAATTCCCTCGAGGCGAGTTTGGCGTCGTCAAAAAACATTTCGTAAAAATCCCCGAGCCGAAACATCAGTATCGTGTCGGGATACTGCTGCTTGATTTCGAAGTACTGTTTCATCATCGGAGTGATTTCTGCCATAAAACTCTCCTGCAGGATTTCAGTCGTTTGAGCAGCCAGCGCATTCGGAGCAGGAACCCGCGCAGCCGCCGTTTACGGAAGGTTCGCAGGTATCCGGGTCCTCGCCGAGCGCGCAAAGCGAAAGGATGCCGGTCAACCGCTTCATCAGGGCATCCAGTTCCTCACGCGCCTGCTGGAACTTAACCATATTTTCGTTTTGGGTCACTTGCTGGTAAAGCGATGTAAACGCTTGGTTATAACCCTCGATTTTTTCGTTATCGGGGTTGTCCCTGCCTATTTCACGATTGAAATTCATTTGAATCAGGCGCAACTCGTCAAGCATCGCGCCCAACGCCTCGTCGGTTTCGTTCGCGCTGTTGGCCTGCATCATGGCGATAAAACGTTCATCCTGCTGAATTGCTTTACCGAGTTCTCTTGTCAAGGTTTCCAGGTCCATTTCTTTCTCCTCTGTTTTGGTTTTTATGCTACGATGACGCCTTCCAGTTCCCAGTCGCCGGCCTTCGTCACACGGACATTTAAAAAGGAACCAATGGTTTCGGGCTTCGCGGGGAAGGCAATGCATGTATTATCGCCTGCACGGCCGGTGTAATATCCTCTACCCAAGCGGCTCGTGCCTTCACAAAGAACGCGATATGTCCGGCCGACGGCCTGCGCGCTGCGCCTGGCGCCTATGGCGTCCTGGGCGGCGACAATTTCCGCAAGGCGTTCGGTCTTGACGCGTCGGTCCACATCGTCGGGCAGTTCAAACGCCTTCGTGCCTTTGCGCGGCGAATAAATGAACGTATAAATGGAGTTGAACTCCGCCTCTTTCACCAGTCTCAGCGTTGCGAGAAAGTCTTCGTTTGTCTCTCCCGGAAAGCCCGTGATAATATCGCTGGTAATCGATAGGTCCGGCATCCGCCGTCTGGCGTAACGCACCGTCTCAAGATAGCGTGAGGCCGTATAGCCGCGGTTCATTAAAGCAAGGATTCGGTCGCTGCCGCTTTGTACCGGCAGATGCAGATGGCGTGCTGCTTTTCCGCATTGGGCCATGGTGTCGAGCAGTTCTCGGGTACAGTCTTTCGGATGGGATGTCATAAACCGCAGCCAGAAGTCACCCGGTATCGCGTCAAGCCGTTTAAGAAGATCGGGGAAATTACCGAAACCGGTTGACTTGTTGCCGTAAGAATTGACATTTTGGCCGATGAGCGTAATCTCCTTATATCCGTCCTCTGCCAACTGCCTGCATTCGCGTTCAATATCTTCCGGGTGTCTGCTGATTTCACGGCCGCGCACATATGGCACGATACAATAACTGCAGAAATTGTCGCAGCCGTTCATGATGGGCACGAATGCTTTGAACCGGCTGTCTCTGCTGACGGGAAAGCCTTCCTCAATACAAGGGGCATCCGATCTTTGGCTGACCTTTATCCCTTGTTCGAGGAAATCAATCAAGAGTTCCTGAAACCGGTGCAACATCCCGGTGCCGAAAACGATGTCGACAAACGGAAAAGTCTCGAGAACCTGCTTTCGCCTGTGTTCCTGCTGCATCATACAACCGAATATGCACAAAATCATCGCAGGTTTCGAGGCCTTCTGGCTTTTCAGCGCGCCGATATTGCCAAGGACTCTGTTCTCCGCGTGTTCGCGAATCGCGCAGGTATTGTATACAATGATGTCTGCCGAGGATTCACGGTCGGTGAAGCGGACGCCGGACGCTTCCAGCGCGCCCTTGATATGTTCGCTGTCGCTGACATTCGCCTGGCAGCCGAATGTCCTGACGCACGCATTGACCTGCTTGCCGCCGAAACGCCGTTCAAGCAGCGCTCGCAGCCTGACACTTTGCTCCTGCATATTTTTCGGGTTTGATTTCTCTTGCAATGGTTCTCCTCCGCTCGGGAGTATTCTTATGGTTGAAAATATTATTCCTAATGATTGCCGCGCGCTTCCATGATACCGTATTTCAGTTTTACCCTTGATAATTTCTTTGTCCAGCTTGCACCCATCACCAGCATCATGAATGCGGTCGAAAATGCGTGTACGGCGTCAAAGTATATGCTGGCGGCAAACGTGGCCGCCACCGCGCCGAGGGTAATGGGATTGACGAAACCGATGATATGCCAGCAGTTCATGATTACGCCGAACATGAGGCTTGCGGCGAAGCCGAACACGGCCGGTCCATAGCGGCTGCGCATGAAACGCGTTTTTGCCAGCAGGCCTGCAAGAAAGCCGCACAAGCCCCAGGCGAGCATCTGCCACGGCGTCCAGATTCCCTGGCCGAAGAAAAAGTTGGAAACGAAAGCGGACACCGCGCCCGTCAGGAAACCTGCCTGCGGACCGAAAACCATTCCGGATATGATGACAATGGCGGTCGTCGGTTTCACGGACGGCAACGCAGCGAACAAAACTCGGCCGGCGACGCCTGCGGCGGACAATACGGCTATGGGAACGATATCCCTTGCGGCGGGTTTACCGGCTTCCAGGCTGATAAAAAAGGGAATAATAAACAGCGCGATAATCAAAGCCGAAAGTAAAGCGTAGCCGTTTTGGTTATTGAACGAATACCACAGCAGGACACTCAGCGAAACAGCAATACATGCGGCTGAAACGATGGCGATCAGGATTTTTTTTCGTTTTTCTCCCATAGTTCCATCACATCCTTCAGTGTCACCGCATTGGGGAACACGCTTCCCGCAATTCTGTGAGCGGCTGTTGTATAGCACATGTTTCCGCTGAAAAAATCATGCGGTTCGGCTCTGAAATAGATTTTGCCGTCGAACAGCATGGCGCAGCTGTCGGCATATTCGGCGGCAAATTCAATATCATGCGTAACAAAAACCACGGCTTTTTTCTCGTTTCGAAAACAGCGCAGAATGGCAGATAAAGCGGTTTTCGCCTGATGGTCAAGGCCCCTGCTGGGCTCGTCCATCAGCAGTATGTCCGGCTGCCTGATCAGCAGCATGGCAATGGCGGCGCGCTGCATTTCACCGAAACTGATGTCATAGGGGTGTTTTTCCAGCAAACCGTCCAGCGTCATCGTTTCAGCCGCCCGGGCAGCGTCTTCGTTATTAAGAACCCGGCCGCAAATATCCAGCCCGGAAGACAGCGCGGTTGAACCGATCTTTTCACCGGCTGCCGCAAGCAGGTTTTCGCCGACCGTATCGTAAGAAAACATGCACTGCGGATTCTGCGGCAAATAAGCGATGCGCGCTGAAGGGCGCGTGATGCCGATGCGCCCGACGGAAGGTTTGATCAGCCCCGCAGTAAGGCGCAGAAGCGTCGTTTTGCCTACGCCGTTGCCGCCGACGATGGCAAGGATCTCTCCATAGTTGATGTCGAGCCAAAGGCTGTCCAGGACGGCGCGGTCATATTTCGAAAAACGGTAAGAAACATTTTTCAGTTCCACAGCTTTTTGCCGCTCTTCCCGATAGCTGTCCCCGCGCATGTCGCTGTTGTCAGTGGAAACACCCAGCCGCTCGCGCGCAAAACCCTCGAAAAGCGTTTTTGCGTCTTTAACGGTGAACGGGAGCGTACTTGTTTGAGGGGGCTGTGACGAGCGGACGGCTCTTTGAATAAGATAAGAACTCAGCGCCGACGGGACCGGCAGCAAAGCCTCGAGCGACTCGCTGTTTCCAGAGACCGCCCAGGCCGCGGCCTTGCCCGGCGTGTCCTTGAAAACGATACGGCCTTTATCCATCAGCGCCACCTTGTCGGCAAACGCATAGATATCCGTAATCCTATGCTCGGAAACAAGGACGGTGATACCCAATTCACGGTTGGTTCGTGTCAGGATGTCGTAGAATTGCCTGGCGGCCACGGGATCCAACTGCGAAGAAGGCTCGTCGAGCAGCAGCAGAGACGGGCGCATGGCGATAATGGCGGCGAGAATGACCAGCTGCTTTTCGCCGCCCGAAAGTTCGGCGGTTTTCTTGAGATATAGTTTTTCAATGCCAAAATATGAAACGGTTTCGGATATCCTTTTCGACATGACAGTCAGCGGCGTTTCGATGCTTTCCAGCCCGAAAGCCAGTTCGCTGCGGACACTGTCGCATACCGTCTGGCTGTCAGGGTTCTGCAGGATGATTCCGATGCTCTGCGCGGCTTCCCTGGGACCGTATTCATTCAGCGGCCTTCCATCGAACTCAATAGAGCCGCTTGTTTTGCCACGCGGCTGCAGGCCGGGTTTCATCATTTTCAGAAGGCTGGTTTTGCCGCAGCCCGACGGACCGCAGATAAGGACGAACTCGCCCTTTTCCGCCGTCAGATTCACATCGCTTAATGCGGGCGAACCGTCCGCATAAGCAAAATTCAGATTTCGGACCGAGACAAACGCCATGTGACAGACTCCCTGATTGCCGCGAAAAGCGGGAACATCAACAGCAGCAGATAAACCGCGTATGCAGCCGATTGCACGGGTGAAAAACCGATGGTGTCGGCGAACGGATAGTAATTGAAATCAGCATATCCCCGCGCGATAAAAACGAGTGAAAGGGCAAAAAGCGCGAAAGCGGGTATCGCGAAGGCGATATCCCTGCGGCTGAAAAAATAAAACTTCATTTTTGTTCTCTTCCCGGTCGCGTAGCCTCTCGAATGCATCGAATCAGCGGTTTCGATTGAATCTTCCAGCGCCCAGTCAAGCAACGCCGATATTTTTCTTCCGGCTAAAAGAATACGCTTTCGAAGGCCTTTGGCCGTCTGCGCGTAAAGGCCCTTCTGCGCGTCATCGATTTGCGCCGCTTTTGAATAAATAATCCGGGTCTGGCTGAATGTCATGGATATCAGCAGCGCAGCGTTCGGGAAGATCCCGCCAAAAAGATACAGGAATCTGTCGCTGTCGACTGCCGCGGTATAACAGGTAAACCACAAAACGACGCTGCCGAGCACGAGGGCCGAACAAAGGCCGTACAGGAAACCCTCGAGAAGTATTTGCCTGCCCGAGAAACGAAACCACACCGTGGCTCCGTTGTCATTAAAAACCGTGTTGAACAAAATAATCACGGCAGATAAAATCAAACAGAGCTTCATGGCTGCGCCCGTCTTTTTCAAACCTGCCGTCACAAGGCTTGCAACGGCGGCGCAGAGAAAAGAAACAGACGCGAAAACAGGATGAAACAAAACGATTGAAAGCGGAATGACGAACAGAAAATAGCAAAGCACCGTCGCCGGGTGATAAAAATCAAACGGATTCTTCATTGGCAATCCCCTGCGCAAGCGGCCATGCGGCTATTGCCTCGACCATTTGACGCCATGCGGCGTATCTTCCAAAACAATGCCCATTTTTTTCAGCGTGTCTCTGATTTCATCCGCCCGCGCCCAGTTTTTTTCCTGCCTTGCCGCGGTGCGCTCTGCAATGAGTTTTTCCACATCCGCGTCGAGCATGCCGGATTCTTTTTTACATGCCAGCCCGAGGACGCCGCACAACTCGTCGAGGATTCGTTGCCCTGCAACGCACGATAACTTAGATGCCGATGCATCGGCGATGGCCGTGTTGATATCCTTGACCAGTTCGAAAATGCTCGCGATTGCGTCCGCCGTGTTGAGGTCGTCTTCCATCGCGTCGATAAACGCCTGTTTTCTCGCTTCATATTTTGCGGTCAATGCCTCGTCGGCCGCATTGTTTTCCACAAGGGTGTTCGCGATGAAGAAAGAGAGATTTTCGCGGCAGTTGGAAAGCCTGGACAGCGATGCGATGCATTGTTCGATGACTTCCGTGCTATAGTTGACAGGACTTCTGTATTGCGACGAAACCATCAGGTAACGGATGGGCTCATAACCGTATTGGGCCGCGACATCACGTACCGTGAAAAAATTGCCGAGAGATTTCGACATCTTGGTGTTGTCGACATTGATATAGCCGTTATGCATCCAGTAAGCCGCAAACGGCGCGTGATTGGCGCATTCGCTCTGCGCGATTTCGTTCTCGTGATGAGGGAAAATAAGGTCCTGTCCGCCGCAGTGTATATCGATGGTCGTCCCGAGATATTTCCGGACCATGGCGGAGCACTCGATATGCCATCCCGGCCGACCCTTTCCCCACGGGGAATCCCAGGACGGTTCGCCTTCCTTCGCCGCTTTCCACAAAGCAAAATCGGCGGCTTCCCGTTTGGTTTCGCCGACGCTGACGCGCGCGCCGGACTCGAGTTCTTCAAGCTGCTGTTTCGATAATTTGCCGTAACCTTCGAATTTGGAAGGGCTGAAATAGACATCGCCTTCGCTTTCATACGCGTAGCCGCCGTCAATCAGATCCGCCGTCATGCGGATGATTTCGTCAATGTTTTCCGTCGCCTTCGGGTGGAAGGTTGCAGGTTTGACATTCAGGCCGCGCGCGTCGGTCCAGTACTCGCGGATGTATTTTTCAGCGATTTCTTCGTAGTTCAAGCCCTCCGCAGCGGCACGGTTGATAATCTTGTCATCGATGTCGGTAAAATTTTGAGCAAATATAACTTTGAAGCCGCGGTATTCCAAATAATTGCGCAAGACGTCCAATACGCAAAGCGGCCTCGCGTTGCCGATGTGGATGAGATTGTAAACGGTCGGACCGCAGGCATATATCCGGACTTCGCCGGGCACAAGCGTATGCAGCTCTTCTTTCGTCCTGGTCAGCGTGTTATAAATCTTCACTTTTTTTTGCCTCCGAAGCATTCACTTTCTTCTCAAGCAGTTTCAGCCTTGCGTTGAGGTTGATAATCTGCCTGGCCACCGGGTCGGGTATATGGATTTGGTCAAGCTCGTCCACCCTGACGCCGCCTTGTTTGACAATGCGGGCAGGCACGCCTACCGCAGTACAATGAGGCGGAATCTCTTTGAGCACCACGGCGCCGGCCGCGATATTGGTGTGGTCGCCTATTGTAAACGGCCCGAGCACTTTGGCGCCCGCGCCGATAACAACATGATTGCCGATGGTCGGGTGCCTCTTGCCGGTGTCTTTGCCGGTGCCGCCGAGCGTGACGCCCTGGTAAATGAGGACGTCGTCGCCAATGACGGCCGTCTCTCCGATGACGACGCCGGTGCCGTGGTCGATAAAGAGCCTTTTGCCGATTTGGGCGCCGGGATGAATCTCAATTCCGGTTTTCCTTGCGCAGCGCTGCGAGATGGCCCGCGCGAGAAAGCGGTAGTTATGCATGTAAAGCCAGTGTGCTTTACGGTGTGACCGGACCGCTTTCAGGCCCGGATAGAGGAACAGTACCTCTGCAATCGACCTTGCAGCCGGATCTCTGGAGCGAATGCATTGTATATCGTCTTTGAGCCTGTCAAACACATAATCACCCGATTCATATCGCTGGCAGAATATAATCCACGCTAACTGCATACAGGAAAAACCGTTTCAGGTATTATACACCAGAAACGGCCGGCACGGCAATTGCAACGCCGCAATAAATAATTCACTTTTTAAAATCAATCAGTTTTTTACTTTGAACGATATAAATAATACCCGAGACTCCCGCGAAAACCGCCGTCGTCCAAAGAAGCGCGTTGGACAACTGCGTCAGATGAATATACTTGATTTTATCAAACAGGCCGTATTCCTCCTGCATGTGAGCCAAAATCATAATGAGAATGGAAAAAATCATCTGCGTCGCTGTCTTGATTTTGCCGAAAATATTAGCCGGTATCACCACGTCCTGCGACGCCGCAATCAGCCGGACAGATGTCACGGCAAATTCACGTGTCAGGATGATCATCAACACCCACACACTGCACCAGCCCAGTTTCATAAACGCCAGCAGCGCGGCCGTTGTGAGCATCTTGTCGGCAACAGGATCAAGCAGTTTTCCGAATACCGTCACCTGATTGGTTTTTCTGGCTAGCCTGCCGTCTAAAGCGTCTGTCAGCGCGCCGGCCGAAAACAGAAGCACGGCAACAAGAAAGTGGCCGCGGTAATCGGGCAAAATGGACATCAAAAAAAGAGGCGCGATGATCATTCTGGATATGGTCAGGGCATTCGGCTTGTTCATGTGTCCTCCAGGCCCGTCAATGCTTTTCCAAGCAGATCGTACTCGGAGACACCCAAAATCTCGACATCGACGAAGTCGCCCTCCTCGTGCAGTTTGCCGGATGTGAAAATAATCTTCGTATCTATCTCCGGCGCGTCCATGTAGGACCGGCCGGAATAGCTGTCGGAGTAGCCGTCGTATCCCTCGACAAGCACGCGATATATATTCCCGACTTTGTCAAGGTTTTTGGCTTCGTTGACACTATATTGGTCATTCATCAGAATATCGCAGCGGTCGGCCTTTTCCTGCTCGCTAAGCGCGTTTTCCAGCAAGGCGGCCGGAGTACCCTGCTGCGGCGAAAAAGCAAAACATCCGAAACGGTCAAACTCGAATTCGTTGACAAATTCGGCGAGCTGTTCAAAATCCTGCTCCCCTTCCCCTGGGAAGCCCGTAATGACCGTCGTTCTGAGAATGATATCGGGAATCCGCTCCCTTAACTTTCGAATCAGGCTTTTTATCCCTTCGCTGGTGCTTTGCCGGTTCATTGCAGAGAGAATCCCGTCGTTAATGTGCTGCACGGGCATATCAAGATAATGGACTACTTTCGGCGTCGACGCGATGGCCTCGATGAGTTCGTCGGTCACCTTTTCCGGATAACAGTACATCAGTCTGATCCAAACAAGGCAGTCGATTTCAGCCATTTTCTTCAAAAGGTCCGGCAGTTTGTATTCGCCGTATAAATCCATGCCGTAAGCCGTTGTATCCTGCGCGACGAGAATCACTTCTTTTACCCCGCGGCCGGCGAGGTCGCGGGCTTCCTCGAGGACGGACTCCATCTCCCTGCTGCGGTATTCTCCGCGTATTTCCGGAATAACGCAATAAGAACAATGGTTTGAGCAGCCTTCGGCAATTTTCAGGTAAGCCCAGTACGGCGGCGAAACCAGCACGCGCCTGCCTTCCAGCGGCAACTCTTCCTTCGGCGGCAGAAGCGAGATTTTCTCACCCCGGAACACGCTGTCGGCAATCGAGGCGATACTGCCGTTTGCTCCGATTCCGGCAACGGCGTCAATCTCGGGAATCTGAGCGAGTATTTCATTGCCGTAATGCTGCGCAAGGCACCCGCACACGATAATGGAGCCGATAAAGCCGCCCTTTTTCAACTCCGCAATTTCAAGGATGGTTTCGATGGCCTCTTTCTTGGCTTCGTCAATAAAACAGCAGGTGTTCACCACAACAATATCCGCCCCGTCGACAGAGTCGGACAACGTATAACCGGCATCTTCAAGCGAAGCGATCATCCGTTCCGTATCGACCTGATTTTTTGGGCAGCCCAGAGAAATCAAACTGATAATCTTATTCATCTGCGCCTCCGAAGACAACTTCATCCAACCCGTTATCTGCCTTTCTCGCTCTTTGAAGCGCGGCAGCCGCGGCGGAGGGGGTGTAGCCGAGTCTCAACATCCTGCCGTAAAGCCTGCGCCAGAACTTCTCGTCCGCCGACTTGCCGCAGAGCGCATGAGACACGATTTCATCAAGAGTCTCGGTTTCATCAATTTCAAGCGCTTCGACGGCTTCCCCCGCAGTTTCCTTGTCAATTCCTTTCGCGATAAGCTCCCTGAAAACACCCTGCCTAGACATCCTTTTTCCGTTTGACAGCCGCTGGGCTGTCCGTCGGGCATAAGCGGCATCGTTGAGATAGTTTTTTTCTGCAAGGCTTCGTATGACCGTTTCCGCGATTAGCGGGCTCATCAGTCTGCAAAGCTTCGTTTTCAATTCCTTTGCGCTGTGGTCCCTGTACCTGAGCAGGTTGACGGCCCGCTCTGTGCAATAAGGCAGCACAACGGTTTGGACGAAGGTTTCGTATTCGCAGGGCGTCAATTCCCTTTCAAAGCCCTCGGCGCGGTCCATCCAGTAAATCGCCGGGCAGATAAAAAGCATGCCGCCGTCCATCGAAACGGATATTTTACCCCGTTGATATATATCGGCTTTGATTTTCATCGCTTTCGTTTATTCGTCATCGTCGACGGCTATGTCGATGACTGCGCGGGCATTTTCCCTGTTGTCGGCCTTCGACGCCGGTTGCGCCGGCTGCGGAGCGGTCGTTTCCGTTCTCGCAACGGGCCCTTTGAAAAGCAGGTTTCTGATTTCACTTTCAATTTCCTGCGCGACCAGCGGATTGGCCTTGAAATATTCTTTGACATTATCGCGGCCCTGCGCAAGCCTGGTCTCTTTGTATGAGAACCAAGTGCCGCTTTTTTGAATGATGTCGAGTTTGACACCCAAGTCAAGCAGTTCGCCTTCCCGGGAAATACCGGTTCCGTACATGATATCAAACTCCGCCTCTTTGAAAGGCGGCGCAACCTTATTTTTAGCAATTTTGGCCTTGGTTCTGGAGCCGATAAATTCATTGGATGATGATTTCAACTGCTCGACGCGCCTGACGTCGATACGGATGGACGCGTAAAACTTCAGCGCCCTGCCGCCCGTCGTCACTTCCGGATTGCCGTAGACAATACCGACCTTTTCACGCAGCTGGTTGATGAAAATGATAATCGTGTTGGATTTGGATATGGCTCCCGCCAGTTTGCGCAAAGCCTGCGACATCAGCCTGGCGTGAAGGCCAACATGCGAATCGCCCATTTCGCCTTCAATTTCGGCTCTGGGCGTCAAGGCAGCAACCGAATCGATCACGATCACGTCCAGCGCGCCGGAGCGCACAAGCGCTTCCGCAATTTCAAGGGCTTGCTCACCGTTGTCCGGTTGAGAAACAAGCAGAGAGTCAACGTCAACGCCGAGATTGGAGGCGTAATGGGGATCCAGCGCGTGTTCCGCGTCGATAAACGCCGCCTCTCCCCCGTTCTTTTGCGCCTGCGCCACGACGTGAAGCGCGAGCGTCGTTTTGCCGGAGGACTCCGGCCCGTAAATCTCCACCATACGGCCTCTGGGCAGGCCGCCGATACCTGTCGCCAGGTCAAGGGCAATCGAGCCCGTCGATATCGCTTCGACGTTCATGGCCTCGTTTTTTCCCAGGCGCATCACGGCGCCTTTTCCGTATTGCTTTTCGATTTGAAGCAGCGCGCTCTCCAGTGCCTTTTTTCTGTCGTCCATGCCGTCAGCCTCCCGATATCGTACATATGTTCGTTCTTGGGGATATTGTATAACAACGCGCAGCGATTTTCAATACTTCCTATCAAATAAATATTGCTTGCATTTGCCAAAGATATCTGATAACATACTAAACGTTATCTTGAAAAGGAGGTGCTGTACGTATGGCAAAATGTGATTTTTGCGGCAAAGATGTGTCTTTCGGTATACGGGTTTCTCACTCGCACAGGCGTTCCAACAGGCAGTGGAGACCGAATATAAAAAGAGTCAAAGCCGTCGTCGGCGGTTCGCCGAAAAGGGTTTACGCGTGCACGAGGTGTCTCAGGTCCGGCAAAGTGACGCGCGCAGTCTGACACCGACATCATAAAAAGGGTTGCCGAAAGGCAGCCTTTTTTATTGCGCCTTGTGTTCGCAATAACCGCAAAGAAAACCGCCGGGTGCGGGGGTGAAGTATTTCGGCAGATAGGTTTCCGTTTTGGTTATGCAGCGGTCATTGGTACAGACGAACGGCTCGGTACTCTGAACGACGGCAGGCCTGGCGGCGTTCTTATTCGCCAGCATGTTCATAATCAAAGCCATACGCGCGTACAACCCGTATTCGGTCTGTTTGAAATAAGCCGCTCTTGGATCGTCGTCGACATCGACGGCAATCTCGTCCACTCTTGGCAGCGGATGCATGACGGTAAGGTCTTTTTTCGCGTGGCGCATTTTTGCCGCGTCGAGAATGAACACTCCCTTTTGCCTGGTGTATTCAGCGGCGTCCGAAAAGCGTTCGCGCTGGATTCTTGTCATGTAAAGCACATCCAGATCGCCGATCACCCCCTCAAGGGTCTGCGATGTTTCATATTCGCAGCCGTTGGCTTTGATGGCGTCAAGAATGTACGCAGGCGCCTGAAGCTGAGGCGTCGATATGAAGACAAAACGGTTGCCCGGGTATTTGGAAAGGCTTTTCGCCAGCGAGTGCACTGTTCTGCCGTTTTTATTGTCGCCGCAAAGCCCGACGGTGAGACCTTCGAGCCTTTTCTTCTCAAAAAACAGAGTCACAAGGTCCGTTAAGGTTTGCGTCGGGTGAAGATGACCTCCGTCGCCGGCGTTGATGACAGGACAGCGTGAAAACAGCGAAGCCGCCAAAGCGGCTCCTTCAAGCGGATTTCTGATGACGATAATATCGCAGTAATTGCTGACGACTTTGACGGTGTCCTTCAAACTCTCCCCTTTCGATACGGAGGAGTTGCCGGGATTGTCAAAGCCGATAATTTTGCCCCCGAGCCTGAGCATCGCCGCCTGAAAGGACATTTGCGTTCTGGTAGAAGGCTCATAAAAGAGCGTGGCCATAATATTGCCGTGGCAGTGGTCAATGAAATAGCTGGGATTGTTTTTAACGGTTTGCGCCATATCCAGCAGCTGCATGGTATCCGCTTGTGTCAGTTGGCCGAGGTCGATTAAATCTCTGATTTCCACCGTTTTATCCCCCAGTATGATGATGTGACCTCTGAGCCGAAGTTTCTATGATTTTACACGCGGGCCGCTCTTTTTGTCAATCGAGCCGAAGCCTCTGCGTCAACACGGCGATGATTATTTTCAATCATCGGCCGGCTCCGATTGATTTTCGTTTCGCAACCCACTATAATAATACGCAGCATGCCGGTGTGATGGAATTGGCAGACGTGCCGGACTCAAAATCCGGTGGTAGCGATACCGTATCGGTTCGACCCCGATCACCGGCACCAAACAAGCGAAACGCCCTGCGGCCGAAAAGCTCGGGGCGTTTCGCTCATTTTTGTTGCTTGCTGTTTTCGCCTGGTTTTGGGGTTTGTTTCCAATTGAACACTAATGAAGTGTGAATGGCTTGCTTTAAAAACTCATCCTTCAATTATCAATGAATGATGTTCACGTCGCCGTGGAAAGCCGGCAAGGCGTGCGGCGTCACCAGTTGGCCGCCGGATTCGTAAGAGTCGATGGCAGCGAAAATGTACTCCATGGTGGCGAGGGCGTCGCGTCCGCTGGCGCGCAGGTGCTCGAGGGGAACGCCGTTGCTGACGTCCTCAAGGAAAGCATGAATTCTCAGCGGGAACGTGGCTCCGAAATCGGTGATGCCGGTATCGAAAACTTCCGGCTGCTTGTCTTTTGTCCAATAGGTCAATTTTTCGACACAGTTTTCGATGCAGAAAGTGCCCTTGGCGCCTGCCAGTTCAAAACTCCACCAGCCGCCCAAACCGAAATGGGCGTCCCCGCGCTGGCTGAGCAGATATCCGACACAACCGTTTTGGAACCTGACATGGATGCTTTGAATCGACAGCATCAGATCGGATGACTGGCGGCGGACGCCCGGTTTGTCCATAAACGCCTGCACATGGCTGATGTCGCCGCTGAAATGCCGCATGACCGAAAACGGATGCGTCAGGAACGCTTTCGCGTGGGAATAGGGCAGCTGCCAGCGGGAATTCCTGTCGGCGATCGACGGACTGACCGCACTGCCGTTAAAACCGACTTTAGTCAGCGAATAGACCTGCTCGCCGATTTTATCCTCCGCAATCAGCTCCCTCGCTTTATCGGCGGGACCTGAAAAATAATGGTTGAGGTTGCAGCCGAGGTACCTCTTCTTCTGCGCCGCAAAATTTACCATTTCTCGCGCCTCGGCGATATTGTTGGAGATCGGTTTTTCCGTCAATACGTGTTTGCCCGCGTCGAGCGCCTGCATGACGGGCTCATAATGCCAGGAGCCGTTTTCCAGCCCTCCTGTCGTGACGTCGACAATATCCAGTTCCGGGTACGCTGCAAGTACCTCGCCGAGCGAATAAAACGCGGGTACGCCGAATCGCTCCGCCGCCTCGTCGGCTTTTTCTTTGATCACATCGCATACACAGACCAGTTCGGCCAGCTCGTCTTCCTGATGGCAGGCAGCATGGGTATTGCCGATGCCGCCCATACCAATTACGGCGACTTTCAAAGGTGTGTTTGACATAAAATCATTCCTTTCGTCTACTGCGCAGGTTATTCTTTGATATCCGATACTTGTACGACGGCGCCGTTTTCTTCAATCGAGCGGATGGCCGCATGAATCACCCGGGACGCTTCGAGCCCCTCCTCGCCGCTGCCGTCAATATCCGCCGGAGCGGTATGGGCGTCAACCTGCCGGACAAAAGCGTGAATACGGTCGCGAAAGGTATCATAAAACCCTTCGAAACCGCCGAAGACCGGGTTGGTATATACTTCTTTGAGCCAGGAATCGGCGGGATAGAGTACGGCCTCGCGCCACATATCCTCAAAAACGAAGCGTCCGCCGACGCCCGCAACTTCGCAGCGTTCCATCGGATGGCCCCGCTTGATGTCGTATGAACTCGTAAGATGCCCGACCGCACCGCACGCGAAACGCATGTTAACGGTCGCGGTCGAATAAACGTCCCTGCCTCCGACTTTCAGTGCAAAGGCGGTGACTTCTTTAACCGGTCCGCAAAAATACTGCATGATATTCACGCTGTGCGGATTCAGGCACTTGAGATGATAATAAAGCGAATCGATGTTCTGGTATTTGCCGATCCATAAGGCCATGTTGCAAAAAAGCAGTTCGCCGATTCTGCCGTCGTCCTGCCATTTTTTCGCCTGGCGTGCGGCGGGGGTAAAACGGTGGTTCAGGTCGATGCCGTAGCACCGGTTCAGCCTCTTGGCGGTATCCACCATTTCCTGCGCTTGTTTCAGGTCGTTGGAAATCGGTTTTTCGCCCAAAACATGGCAACCGGCTTCGAGCGCTTGCATGGTCGGTTCAAAATGGTCGCTCGAGTATTCGTAGCCGCCCGTGGCAATGCTGCAGATATCCGGTTTGAGAGCCGACAGCATTTCCTTGGCGCTCAGGAAATACGGCACGCCGAATTTTTCACCCGCGGCTGACGCGCGTTCCGGCCGGATATCGCATACGCCGACAAGTTCGGCTTGTTCGCACTGCCGATAAGCCCTGGCATGGTTGTTGCCGATAGGCCCCATGCCGATAACGCATGTTCTCTGCATACTTCTTCCTTGACTTTTTAGTCTCCGACGCCCATTTCGGACAGTTTCGCCTGCAAACGTTTCGCAGCTTCCGGGTCACCGATATGAAGCGAGTTGTACGCCTCTTCAGACGACTTGAACGGCCTGCCGAAACCGTTCCAGTTTCGGTTGGTCAGCATCGGATTTTTTCTGCCGGTCTCGCTTTCGCGTTTCTTGATATGGGCTTTCATGCGCGCCGTCAGAAAGGCGACAACTTCCGACTCCCGGTCCGCGAGGTTGTTGTTTTCACCGGGGTCGTCGATCAGGTTGTAAAGTTCCACCGGGGGTTTGAAGTGGAAGTCGGGTTCGAGCGCGACGATCAGTTTCCACTCGGGCGTGCGCCAGCCATGCTTGCGCATCCAGGTTGCTTCCGTGATATAAAACTCGCTTTCCTGCCTGATGCCCTCATCTGTAAAGACTTTTGTCAGGTCGCGGCCGTCAAAACGGATGCCTGCGTCGATACCGCACAGCGAAAGGAGGGTCGGCACCATGTCTTTGACCTGGCAGATGTCGGGCACTTTACCTGCATACGGGAACTTTTCATAACGGATGGCCAGCGGGACGTTGAGCACATTGTCGTAAATCGAGTGATGGTCGAAATAACAGTCATGGTCGTAAAGCGTTTCGCCGTGGTCCGAGGTAAATACAACAATGGTATCTTCCTCGACGCCGGTAAGGCGAAGCGTTTCCAAAATCTGGTTGATGCACATATCCATATAAGCGACGCTGCTGTCGTATTGCGCGATGATATACTCGGCGTCCGTAC
>ENA-UOWE01002106-UOWE01002106.1-activated-sludge-metagenome-genome-assembly--contig:-NODE-2106-length-22596-cov-6.610887_pt1 | contig 22596 bp, 22 predicted proteins | sample MGYA00249841_ERZ761562 | MGnify/ENA primary metagenome ERZ761562 (study PRJEB28883, sample SAMN05720200) | activated sludge metagenome | isolation source: Anaerobic digester | place: Japan... | reverse complement strand
ATACCCCGCAGGAAGTCTCAGAACTGCTTGCTCATCTTACTTTAGCAGGGAAGACAGAAGTTAATAAAGTATACGACCCTGCATGCGGTTCAGGCTCACTGCTCCTCAGATTTGCCAAGATTCTTGGAAAAGAAAATGTAAGACTTGGTTTCTTCGGACAGGAAATAAACATTACCACCTACAACCTCTGCCGTATAAACATGTTTTTACACGATATAGATTTTGATGAATTTGATATTGGATTAGGCGATACCCTTACAGACCCACTACATTGGAACGATGAACCTTTTGAAGCCATAGTTTCCAATCCCCCATACTCCATAAAATGGAAAGGCGAAAGTGATCCTGTTTTGATAAACGATCCCCGTTTTTCACCCGCAGGAGTGCTTGCTCCCAAGTCCAAGGCAGACCTTGCTTTTATCATGCACAGCCTTTCATGGCTTGCTACAAACGGAACAGCAGCGATTGTATGCTTTCCCGGAGTAATGTACCGTGGCGGGGCAGAAAAGAAAATAAGACAGTACCTTATTGACAATAACTACATCGACTGCATTATCCAGCTGCCGGATAACCTTTTTTACGGCACAAGCATTTCTACATGCATTATGGTACTCAAAAAATCCAAGTCCGAAAACAGCACAATGTTTATAGACGCATCCAAAGAATGTGTTAAAGTGACAAACAACAACAAACTTACGCAGGAAAACATAGAAAATATTTTGAATGCCTTTACAACAAGAAAAAATATACCCCATTTTTCAATAGTAGTACCTAACAGCAAGATTGCAGAGCAAGAGTTCAATCTTTCGGTATCAACCTATGTGGAGATTGAAGATACAAGAGAAAAAACTGATATTAAGGTTCTTAATAAAGAGATAGAGGAGATCGTAAAAAGACAGGACGAACTCCGCAAAGCAATAGATGAAATCGTGGCAGAAATCGAGTCGGAACAATGAAAAACGAATTAAAAGAAGTTTCAACTGTTTCCAAAATGGAAATAGTTCAAACCGAAGCGAAAAGGCAAGTAAAGAGAAATATTGATTTCTATAATCTCGATGCCATAATTTTAGTCGGCTATCGTGTGAGTTCATATAGAGCTACACAATTTCGTATTTGGGCGACAAGCATATTAGAAGAATATGATGATAATGGAAGTGTCTCAAAAAAACAAGCTGAGGACAAAGCTATGATTGAATATGAAGAGTTTAACAAGAGTCAATTTATAGAATCGGATTTTGATAAAGAAGTAAAAAAGCTGCTTGGCAAAGGCGGTGAAGATGGTGAGTAGGCTTGATAGATTAATAAAAGAGCTTTGCCCTAATGGGGTGGAGTATTCTAGGCTGAAAGAATGTACAGAAATGAAACGGGGTACTTCAGCTACAAAAAGTACCTTAGTTGAAGGAAATATTCCAGTTATTTCTGGTGGGAAAGAGCCTGCCTTTTATTGTGATAGTTCTAATAGAGATGGTGAAACTATCACAGTAGCAGGAAGTGGAGCAGGAGCTGGATACGTCCAATATTGGAATAAACCGATATTTGTAAATGATGCATTTTCAATTAAAGGTAATGAAAAATTATATACTAGATATGTTTATCATTATTTGCTAAGTATTCAAGGAGAAATATACGGTACTAAAAAAGGTGGTGGGGTTCCGCATGTCCATATTTCAAGTATAGAAAACTTTAAAATCCCCCTCCCGCCATTGGCTGTGCAGTGTGAAATTGTCCGTATTTTGGACAATTTCACAGAGCTTACAGCAGAGCTTACAGCAGAGCTTACAGCAGAGCTTACAGCGAGAAAAAAACAGTATGAGTATTATAGAAACAAGCTGTTGACCTTTGGGGATGAAGTAGAGTGGAAAACATTGGGGGATATTGGAACAATTATTCGAGGTAATGGGTTGCAAAAAAGTGATTTTTCGGAAAATGGAATCAGATGTATTCACTACGGTCAAATTTATACGTATTATGGAATGATTGCCAAAGATACAAAATCATTTGTAGCACCAGAAGTAGCTAAAAAATTAAAGAAAGTAAGTACAGGAGATATAATAATTGCTATTACAAGTGAGAACGTAGAAGATGTATGCAAATGTGCTGTATGGCTAGGTAAAGAAGATATTGTAACTGGTGGTCATACTGCAATTTTTAAGCATAATCAAAATGCAAAATATATTGCATATTATTTACAGACAGAAGCATTTTTTGAGCAGAAACGTAGAATTGCCCATGGTACAAAAGTAATAGAAGTTTCTCCCAAAAAACTTGAAAAAATTAAAATCCCCGTTCCACCCCTCTCAGAACAAGAACGCATCGTGTCTATTCTGGACAAATTCGATGCCCTTGTTAACGATATCTCCATAGGCTTACCCGCCGAGATACAGGCACGGCAAAAGCAATACGAATATTACAGAGATAAGCTGTTAAGCTTTAAGGAGGCGGCAAATGAGCAGTTATAACATAGTTGCAAGTACCGATGAAATAACGGTTGTTGCAGAATATGAGACCGGTTATACTGCCCGCTCTGAAAAGTATCAGAGTGAGTCTGAGCTTGAAAAAGAGTTCATAAATCTTCTTAAGACACAGGGGTATGAGTATATCTCCGTTCATGATGAGGAGGCTTTAATAGTTAATCTTCGCAGGCAGCTTGAGCTTGTCAATGGTTTTTCTTTTTCAGACAGCGAATGGAATAGATTTTTTTCTGAGTCTTTAGCCAACCCGAATGATGGTATTGTGGAAAAGACCAGAAAAATTCAGGATGATTATATACAGACACTAAAACGGGACGATGGGACAACTAAAAATATTTATCTGTTGGACAAGAAAAGTATTCACAATAACCGGCTGCAGGTTATCAACCAGTATGGAGAAACCCGCGGCAGGCATGAAGCACGTTATGATGTAACCATTCTGGTTAACGGTCTTCCGTTGGTGCATGCAGAGTTAAAGAGACGGGGAGTTGATATACGTGAAGCTTTTAACCAGATCGACCGTTATCAGCGGGACAGTTTTTGGGCAGCTTCTGGATTGTTTGAGTATGTGCAGGTTTTTGTAATCTCTAACGGTACTCACACAAAGTATTATAGTAATACCACAAGAAGCTCTCATATCAGGGAGAAAAATGGAAATGAACGGCTGAAAGGTAAAAAAACGAGCAACAGCTTTGAGTTTACAAATTTTTGGGCTGATGCAGGCAACAGAGTTATTACGGATCTTGTTGATTTTACTAAAACTTTTTTTGCCAAGCATACTCTTTTGAATATTCTGACCAAGTACTGTGTATTTACCTCCGAGGAGCTGCTGCTTGTTATGCGGCCTTATCAGATTGCTGCCGCTGAACGTATTCTGTCGCGTATAGTGGTCTCTTCTAACTATAAGCAGACAGGTACGGTGGATGCAGGCGGGTATATCTGGCATACTACAGGTTCGGGAAAGACATTGACCAGTTTTAAGACCGCTCAGTTGGTTTGTGCATTGCCTTATATAGACAAGGTTTTGTTTGTGGTCGACCGTAAGGATCTTGATTATCAGACTATGAAGGAGTATGACCGTTTTGAAAAGGGTGCTGCCAACGGGAATACTTCGACTATGATTCTTCAGAGGCAGTTGGAGAACAGGGATGAGAAAGGTAATCCTCATGAGTACAAAATCATTGTAACTACAATTCAGAAATTGGATTTGTTTATTCGTAAAAACAGGCAGCATGATATTTATAAAAAGCATGTGGTTATTATATTTGATGAGTGTCATCGTTCGCAGTTCGGTGATATGCACAAAGCCATTACTAAAAATTTTAAGAATTATCATATCTTTGGGTTCACAGGAACACCTATTTTTGCTGCGAATGCAAGTCTGGGCAGTAAGCCTGAGTTTCGCACTACAGAGCAGGCTTTTGGTGAAAAGCTTCATACCTACACTATCGTGGATGCTATAAACGACTCTAATGTGTTGCCTTTTAGGATAGACTTTGTCAATACGGTAAAAATGCCGGATGATATTATAGATAAGAAAGTTTATAATATAGATCGTGAAAAGGCTTTGGAAGATCCGCACAGGGTCAGTGAGATTGTTTCTTATGTTCTTGAGCATTTTGACCAGAAAACTAAGCGTAGCAGCAGTTATTCTATAACGGCAAAGTGGGATGAGGTTGATAAGAAAAGCCCTGCAAAAGTTGTGGAAAAGCGTGAAGCAAGGCAGGTTAACGGGTTTAACTCTATATTTGCTGCTTCATCTATTCCAATGGCGATAAAGTATTATAATGAGTTTAAAAAGCAGATTGCTGAAAAGAAAAGTAATCTTATCGTTGCTACTATCTTTTGTTTCAGTCCGAACGAGGAGGAGCTGAACGGGCTGTTGCCCGAAGAGGATCTTAATACTGATGTTCTTGACAAAAGCTCCAGAGATTTTCTTGAATCGGCAATTATGGATTATAATTCAAAGTTTGGAACGAGTTACGATACTTCTGCGGATAGGTTTCAGAACTACTATAAGGATATTTCGCTTAGGGTAAAGAATCGCGAGATTGATCTGCTGGTTGTTGTTAATATGTTTCTTACAGGTTTTGATGCAACTGTTCTTAATACTTTATGGGTAGATAAAAATCTGAAGCAGCATGGATTGATACAGGCTTTTTCGAGAACCAACCGTATCTTGAACAGTGTCAAGACGTATGGAAATATCATCTGTTTTAGGGATTTAAAGGAAAAAACAGATGAAGCCATCGCACTTTTTGGAAATAAAGATGCCAGCGGTATTGTGCTTTTGAAAACGTACGATGAGTATTACAATGGGTATGATGAAAAAGGGGAGTATAGAGCGGGTTATAAAGAGCTCATAGAGGCTCTTGTTTCAAGGTATGCTCTTGGGAATAGTATTTTAGGGGAGGATGAGGAAAAAAATTTTATCCGTTTGTATGGGGTAATTCTGAAGCTTAAAAATATTCTTGTTTCATTTGATGATTTTGCAGGGAATGAAATTTTATCTGAAAGGGAGTTTCAGGATTATCAGAGTATTTATCTTGATCTTTATCAGAAGTATAGAAGAGGCGCCAATGCCGATAAGGAAGTAATTAATGATGATATAGTCTTTGAGATAGAATTGATTAAGCAGATAGAGGTAAACATTGATTATATTCTTATGCTTGTGGAAAAGTACAAGGAATCAAGCTGTAATAATAAAAGTATTCTTACTGATATAAGTAAGGCTATCGGTTCGAGTATAGAGCTTCGGAGTAAGAAGGAGCTTATTGAGAACTTTATTGGACAGGTCAATGTATCAACACAAGTGGGTGAGGACTGGCGTAAGTTTTTGGATAAGAGCATTGAAGAGGATATTTTGAAGATAATAGAAGAGGAAAGTTTAAAACCGCAAGAGGCTCGGCGGTTTATTGACAATGCCCTGCGTGACGGTGTTTTGAAGACAACTGGTACGTCTATAGATAACATCATGCCTCCTGTTTCACGGTTTGGTGGTGCAAGGACTGCTAAGAAACAGGCTATTATTGAAAAGCTTATGAAGTTTTTTGAAAAGTATTCAGGTCTTGCGTGAAACATTTAAAAAAGTAAAACCATAAGTATAAAAAGTTCAACTGCACATCGTTCTCAGCTACGTTGCACTCTCTTAAAGGAGAGAACTATATCCGGGAATATAACTTAACAAACTTTATGTAATGATTTTATTCCTCCTTTGAAGGAGGTGCTGCCCAGAACATAGCAGCAAAGGCGGCGGTGGATGTGCTTTTATATCTATGGCATTGAATTTGTAATTCATTGTTTGAGGGGATGTTTATGAAAAAGAAGGTTCTGAAAGTTTTGTCGGGTATTATTTTAATTGTTATTGTAGGGTTAATTGGTTTTGTTGTCTATATAAATATTCAGATGAATAAACTTCCCGGTATGACATTTGAAGAATCTTTTGCTTATACTCTTAAAGATAACAAGAACGCTGTCGTTACAATCGGAATCTATAAGAACGGCGAAAGCTCGTATGAAGTCTATGGGAAGGATGGTCAAAAACTTGAAAAGGAGCCGCATGTATATGAAATCGGTTCTCTGACAAAAACAATGACGGCGGCTTTGATAGCAAGAGCGGTTAATGAAGGGAGAATTTCTCTTGAGGCAAGGATTGACGAATATCTTTCTTTGCCGCATGATAAGGCATATCCTACGATTCATCAGCTACTAACGCATACATCGGGATATAAAGGCTATTATTGTAAACTTCCTATGATAGGTAATTTTTTTATGGGCAGAAATTCTTTTTATGGTATTAAGGACAGTATGATTTTATACAAGCTTTCTTCAAAAAATGTAAGCGGTAAAAAGGAAAGATTTGAATACTCTAACTTTGGCTACGCTGTACTTGGTCTTGTGCTTGAAAATATTTATGGAAAGGAATATACAGAGCTTCTTAATAATTATCTTAAGAAGGATTTAGGACTTGTTGGTACGCAGGTATCTGAAGGTAAGGGTGATTTAAAAAATTATTGGGACTGGCAGGCCGGAGATGCTTATATTTCTGCGGGTGCTGTAATTTCTAATATAGATGATATGCTGAGCTACCTGAAAATGCAGATTGATGAAGCGGGTGAGTTTGCTGAATGTCATAAAGCATTAGAGAAAATTGATAAGGTTAACGGCCAGCATCAGAAGATGGGTATCCGTACAGATGAGATTGGCATGGCTTGGATATTGGACACATATAACGGTTTTATATGGCACAACGGCGGAACCGGTAACTTTGAAGCATATCTTGCCTTTCATCCAAATAGTAAAACCGGTATTGTCATTCTGTCCAACTTAAAGCCGTCGGAACGTATACCGGCTAGTCTATACGGTATCAAATTGTTGCAGGAGTTAGTAAATTCAAAATAAAAATCCGGCCGCTTCAAGGGTTTATCCTTGGATGCGGCCGGTGGTTTCAGGATGTCTGGGTATCAGATTTCACTATCTGGGAGCTGCCGTTTCGTATAAACAATGTTCCGTCTGCCGATATATCAATTTTTACAGTATCGCCGGGGTTTATATCTCCGGAGATTATTTTTTCGGAAAGCGGAACTTCTATTTCCTTTTCTATAGCCCTTCTCAGAGGTCTTGCACCATATAGCGGGTCAAATCCGTTTTTGGCTACTTCAAGTTTAGCATCCTCGCTCATTTCTATTTTTATGTTCTTTTCTTGGAGCAGTTTTTCAAGGTTTCTGATCATTATATCTACGATTGACTTAACGTTCATAAGATTGAGAGGTCTGAAGAATACAATGGAGTCTATTCTGTTAAGAAACTCCGGTTTAAAGTATCTTTTGAGATCTTCCTTGACCTGTTTTTCTATGTCATCTTCTTTTTTTCCTTGTTCAAGCATGCGGAGAATATTTTCAGAGCCAATGTTGCTTGTCATAATTATTATAGTGTTTCTGAAGTCCACCACATAGCCTTGTGAGTCGGTAAGCCTGCCGTCATCCAGAAGCTGAAGCAATATATTAAAAATATCCGGATGTGCTTTTTCTATTTCATCAAATAGGATTACCGAGAAGGGTTTTTTTCTGACCGCACCGGTAAGGTATCCTCCTTCTTCGTAGCCCACATAGCCAGGAGGAGAACCTATCAGTCTTGATACGCTGTGTTTTTCCATGTACTCGCTCATATCAATTCGGATAAGGTGATCTTCGGATTCAAAGAGCACTTCTGATATGGTTTTCGCCAGTTCGGTTTTTCCTACTCCCGTAGGGCCGAGAAAAAGGAAAGAGCCGACAGGGCGTTTGGGGTCTTTGAGTCCTGCACGTGCTTTACGTATAGTCTGTGCAACCGCTTTTATAGCCTGATCCTGAGAAATGACTCTTTTATGTATCTCTTCTTCAAGATTCATAAGTTTTTTTCTTTCGCTTGAGAGCATTTTTTTAGCAGGAATACCTGTCCATTTTTCTATAATTCCGGCAATGTCCTCTTCACCTACGATATTTGAGTTGGCTGTGTTCTTTTCTTTTTTTGTTTTTTCAAGCTCTGACTGTAATTCAAACAAAAGAGCTTTTTTGTAGGCTGCTTCTTGGTAGGCAGACTTTATAGTAAGGTCGTTTATATCGTCTTCGGTCCTTTTTATTTTTTCTTCCAGTTCAAGAACTTCTGAGGGTTTGTTTTCAAACTCTATACTTTTTTTTGAACATGCTTCATCTATAAGGTCGATGGCCTTATCAGGCAAAAATCTGTCTGTTATATATCTCTGGGATAGTTTCACCGCAGCATTTACAGCATCATCGGTTATCACAACATTATGATGCTTTTCGTAATTTCCTTTAAGACCTTTCAGTATTTCTATGCACTGTTCGGAGTCAGGTTCATCTACCTGTATGACCTGAAATCTTCGTGCAAGCGCCTTATCTTTTTCTATGTACTTTCTGTATTCATCAATAGTGGTTGCGCCTATAACCTTGAGTTCGCCTTTTGCAAGCGATGGTTTAAGAATGTTTGCAGCATCCATAGAGCCGCCCTCGGTGCTTCCTGCGCCTATTATGTTGTGTAGCTCGTCGATGAAAAGAATCATTGAATCTTTGGATTTTTTGACCTTGTCTGTAAGTTTTTTAAGCCGTTCTTCAAACTCCCCTCTGTACTTGGAACCTGCAATTATGCTGGAAAGGTCTATCTGTAGCAACTGCTTGTTTTTAAGTGAGGCAGGTACCTTTCCTGATACGATACGCTGAGCAAGTCCTTCGACAATAGCAGTTTTTCCTACTCCTGGATCGCCTATAAGAACCGGATTATTTTTGGTTTTTCGACAGAGTATTTCTATAAGTCTTTCTATTTCTTCATTTCTTCCGATTACAGGCATGAGCTTTTTGTCTTTTGCCTGTTTGGTAAGGTCTGTAGTGTACTTTTTTATAGGATCGTCTTCATCGGCAGAATCCTCAGAATCTTCTGTCTGGTTAAGCATTGAGTATATACTGTTTTGGTCTGTATATGAAGACAGGAGTTTTGATGCCTGCGATGTTCCTTCAAGTAAAATTCCTAAAAGAAGGAAAAGAAGGTTTATCTTTTTTTTCTTAAGTTTTCCGGATTCAGACCTTGATATCTCAAAAACTCTGTTGAGAGCAGGAGAGATATAAAGCTGGTTCTGCGATGAGTAGTAGGTAGATCCTGTTGAAGAATAGATAAGTTCTTCTGTTTTTCGGTTAAGAGCGGTCAAGTCGTTATTTTCAAAGAGCTTTTCCACACTTTCATCATCGGTTTGAAGTATACCGTAAAGAAGATGTTCCGGATTAATAGTTCCGGAGTGTGAGGAAGCTGTTTTTTCCTGAGCGGTTTGAATCGCCTGCAGTGCTTTTTCTGTAAAATCATTTGGGTTCAGTCTCATAGTATCACCTCGTTAATCAATTGTAATGTTTGACTGATAATTATCTTGTAATAAGAAAAGCGTTTTCACGCTTTCCTTATATATTAGACTTGAGATAATCAAAAAAGTTCAAAGTAAAGGTTATTTCTTTATAAAAATAAGATAGTTTTCTAATTTTTCTGCCTGTTCGGAGCTTTCTGCAATTACATTGGTGTACTTGTCCAAACCGGGTTCGTATGTTTTTACATTCGGATCTATTTTTAAAAGCAGATCAATATCCTGCTGCGGCAAAGACAGTATTTTTTTGGTAAGTGGTACTTCTGTCTTGGATTTTATAAAGTCTGCCATGCTAACGTCTTTGTTTTTTTCATAGTACTGCAGGTACTTTAGAATGTTCATAAAGTTGGTTGCATCCATAAAACCTGAAACTGTTCCGAAGTATTCTGTCTTGGAAAAAAACGCAAAGGTAGGTGTGCCTCTTACTCCAAATGCTCCGAAAAGCTGTGAGTAGGTATAAGTTTTCCCGTTGTACTTTGCGGTCTTAATGTTTGAGGAGGTTATCTGCGTAAAGATGAAAGATGTTTTGAGCCACTGTATAATGGTGGGATCTGTAAGAGTTTCATCCTCAAACTTTTTGCAATAATAACAGTCATCTGAAGTAAACATTACCACAACTTTTTTACCGGTAAGTTCAGAAATCTTGAAGGCATTGTCAAAATCTATTACAGAAAAATCTTTTAGGCTGGTTGCTGCCATTGTTAAAACCGCTCCGAATAAAATAAGTAAAAAACTAATGCCTCTTTTCATAGTATCACCTCAAGTTATCTGTAGTTTGTTAAAAAGTCCTAGCATCATTACTATTCCCATAGCTATCATTATAATCCCGCCTGCAAGACGTAGATATTTCTGCCATTTCGGCTGTCCGAAGGAAATTTTGGAAGTTATTTTACTTATAAGCCCTCCGAGGAAAAGAAACGGTAAGGAAATTCCAAGAGAGTATACAAACAAAAGTAGACCTCCATACCAGACACTTGATCTTGCAGCGGCAAGAGTCAGAATTGCCCCCAGAACCGGTCCTGAACATGGTAACCAAACAAAGGAGATGAGTATGCCCATTAGAAAAGCCGATAAAAAGGAGTTGTTTCTGAATTTGTTAAAGTTGATGGCCTTGCCTTTAAAAAGCTGAACTTCAAAAAGGTAAAGCAAGCCAAGAACTGCTATGAAGATTCCTCCTGCTATATTTATTATCCATTGATACTGTGATAGGAAGTAGCCAAGAAAGCCCGATGCTGTTCCGAGAATGGAAAAAAACACCGACAGTCCAAGAAAAAATGCTCCTGCCCTTTTGAGTGTGCTTTTGAAGTTTGAAATGTCCGGCAGAAGTATTCCTAAGAATATAGGAACAAGGGGAAGGGCACAGGGACTGAAGAAGGACAGAAAGCCGCCTCCCAAAGCAGTTAAAACATCTATAGATTGAGTTACGGACAGTGCCAGTTGGTTTTCCATAGATACCTCCTTTTTACCCCATACGGGTATTTTAATTATAACATATAAAGTCAGATTTTTTCAACTTTTTTATTGTGATATAATTGAAATAAGAAAAATTATGCCTCAATCTCAACGACTTCATGCGGGAGGTGCTTTATGTCCGGGTTATATATCAGAATGGATCAGGATTTTGTAAATGGTCTGGTTGATAAGGTGATAGAGTCTAATACCAAAATACCTTGGCTTAAGAATCTTAATGTTCAGATTAAGGATGAGGGAATGCATTTTCAGGCGGATATAGAGTTTATGGGAGAGGAAAAAAGGCTTGATTCTCTAATATCAATAAAAAACAAACCGCAGTCCTTGTCACAGGGGAGTCTGGTTCTGGCTTTGTCGGGAGAGGAAGGTATAGTAAAGATACTTCAGGGTATTTTTCTGTTGCTCTCAAGATTCAGCGGTGGATTTAATTCTAGAGAGAATAATATAGAGATTGACCTTGAAAAGATAAATGCCGATCCTTTTATTAAGGAAGTTTTTTCGTATATGAAACTTGATAAGATGGATTTCAAAGACGGTGAAATCTTAATGGAATTGAGTTATAGGGAAAGTGACTGAAATGAAAGGATCTGCCGTCATACAGATTGATAGTGAGACTGTAAGAGCTTTTTTGGAAAAGATTGTTGAGGGAAATGCCGGTTCTTTTATCAAAAAAATTTTTGATTCTTCTTCAAAGCTAAGATTTTATGATAATAAGATAGAACTTTCAGTTCTGTTTTTTAAATTTTATGCAAAGCTTGTGCAGTTCCCTTCTACTTTATGCGGAGTGTACGAGTTTGAGCACAATATTCCTGCCGAAAAGCTCAATATTTCAAAGCTGCCTCAAAATATAAAGATAAAGGATAATAAGTTATATTTTTTTGTTCCGGAGAATGTTCTCACGCAAAATCTTATTATAAGGTCTATGAAAATAAGTGATGATAAAATTTATATAGAACTTACTTACTGATGGAGGTACTTTATGGCAATAAAAGTAGACGATTCGCTTATTAAAAAACTTGAGAGGCTTTCAAAAATTTCTCTTTCCAAAGACGAAGAGGAATCGATTAAAAATGATTTGAATACCATACTTGAGTATATGAGTATCCTTGATGAAGCTGATGTTTCAGGTGTCAGGGAGATGTACTCTCCGGCAAGCGATGAACTAACGACTGTTCTGCACGATGATCTTCCTGAGAAGTTTGATGGAGCTCAAAGCATAGTCGCTCAGTTTCCAAAGAAAAAGGGAGATCTTCTGGTTGTTCCTTCAATTCAAAACTAATGAACAGCTTTGGATCAGTATATGAAGACTGTGCTGTTAAGTTTTTGAAGAAGAAAGGGTTTAAAATTTTGAAAAGAAATTTCAGTGTAAAGTCCGGTGAGATAGATATTATATGTATGGACGGAAATACTCTTGTTTTTGTCGAGGTAAAAGGAGGAGAAAATTATCTTTCATCTCCGGCATACAGGGCCGGTATTGGAAAGCTGACCAAAATTTCAAAGGTAGGGCAGATTTTTATTTCTATGAATGAGGGACTGAAGTTTGAAGAGGTTAGAATAGATGTTGTTGCTGTAGATAAAGGGATGAATGTAGAATACTTTCCTTCTCAAAGATTTTGAAATGAAATTTATATCAGCCGCCGTAATGGCGGCTGATATTTTTTCATGAATAAAAAAATGACTATACTCACTTTTATAATTTTTTTAAAATGATAACATAGAATCAGAAAGGAGAGATTATTATGGATTTTAAGGAGCTTAAAAAAAAGGCCGCTCAGCACATATACAGTTCGCTTAACTATATTTCTGCGGAAGACATCGGAGATGTGATCCAGAATTTCTTTGTGGTCTGTGATAAAGGAGTATTCATTATCTCGGAAGAAAAAAAGCAGTATCGTGTCTTATGGGCATGTGATGATTTTTCTTTTGTAGTAGAGAATTTGAAAAAATTTATAGATGAATACAGCGATTTTCAGGAGGAAAAACGTATTTTTATAGAGTTTGTTCAGCCTAGAGATATTATCGGGCTTGCTAAGATAGGGTTCAAAATAGTTAGTGAATGGATGGATTACTGGATAGAGGATATAAATAAAATAGATATACAGAAGGAACGGTTTTCGCAGGTATTTACAATTTCTGAGAATGAATACCATACAGCTGCTGAAGTCACTTTAAGATGTGCAGGCATGTCCCGTGAATATGAGGGAGAGAGTTATGCATTTGTAAGAGAGTGGGTCAAAACCAGAAACTCTAAAGTTCTGGTGTACAAGCAGGATAAAAGCATTTGCGGAGTATGTTTTATAAGCATATACAGATCAAGTTCTGCCAAAGCAAATGTTCTTTGGGTAAGAGAGATTGCTGTAGATCCTATGTATCAGGGAAGAGGAGTAGCAACAGTTTTGCTTAACAAGGCTCTTGAGTACGGAAAAAATTGGGGGGCTTATAAAAGCTTTCTTTCCGTGGACAGGGAAAACTTCCGTGCAATAAGGATCTATGAAAAAATTGGTTTTCATCCCAAAGCCGGTCATGGTCAGATTAATATGGCGTATAACGTCTTAAATAGAGTATTGGAAAAAACTGATGTATGATTTTCGGTTATCATAAAATACTTATCATGCCGGCCATTCGTCCGGTTTTTCCCTTATCTCTGCGATAAGAAAAGAAAAGCTCTTCTTCTTCAAAGGTGCACAACTCTGAACAAACAATGTTTTCCTTCAAAATTCCGCAGTTCAAAAGTGTTTCCTGGTTAGCAAGCTTCAGATCAACGCTGTAGACTTCTCTTTCATATACACAAAAATTTTGGCTGTAAGGAAGTTTTTGCAGCTGCTCAAAAACATCTTTCTGTACTTCAAAATGTTTGCGGCACAAACCAGGGCCTATTGCGCACAAGATGTCGCATGGTCTTGATCCGTAATTTTTTTTCATAAAATCAACGGTTTTCTCGCCTATTCTGAGAGCTGTTCCTTTCCAGCCTGCATGTGAAACAGCGACAGCCCTTTGACGGAAATCATAAAAGAAAATTGGAATACAGTCGGCGTATAAGGTTGTAAGCCATATTCCGCTGAGATTGGTAGATATTCCGTCGATTGCATGTAAGGTTCTTGTATTTATAAAATCTTCGCTCGGGAGGTCTTTAAGACCGATATGTTTTATATCGCATCCATGAACCTGGTCAGAGAAAACTATTCTTGAGCTGTCTATGTCAAGGCTGCTGCATAAGGTACTGTAATTCTGTCTTATTCTATCAATAGGATCACCGGTGTTGAGTCCGAGATTAAGAGCGTTTTCTGATATATCTGAGAGACCGTTTTTTTTGGTGGTAAATATAAGCCGTGCACCAAGTTCTTCTAACTGCGGGATAGTGAGATAAGTAATAGTTCCTTGCTCTGCTATTTTGAACTGCATATCGTATCTCTCCTTTTTGGGATTATAAAAAATATTATACAATAAAATCCTGAAAGAATTTTGTTTAATAAAAGCAAAGCATTTTTTGATGTATAATTTTAATGAAACATATGGTTAATAAAAGGAGGGATTTATTATGTCATCGGTTAAGATAGGTATTATAGGTGCAGGAAGTGCCGTTTTTTCATTAAAGCTTGTGAGTGATCTTTGTAAAACAAAGACTCTTTGGGGTTCTACGGTTACGCTCATGGATATAGATCAAAGCAGACTGGAAGGAGCATTTTTGCTTGCGAAGAGATTTGCAAAAGAGGTCGGAGCAGATTTGAACTTTGAGAAAACCCTTGATCTTGATAAGGCAATAATAGGCTCTGACTTTGTTATTAACACGGCAATGGTGGGCGGTCATTCATTCTTGGAAAAAATGCGTGAAATAGGTGAAAGACACGGCTATTATCGAGGAATAGATACGCAGGAATTCAACATGGTTTCAGATTATTATACTCTTACAAACAACGGACAGTTCAATTACTTTCTGGAAATAGCCAAAAAGATAGAAAAGTATTCTCCCGGGGCATGGCTTTTACAGGCTGCAAATCCGGTTTTTGAGGGAACGACTCTTATAAACAGATATACAAAAACCAAGATGGTCGGATTTTGTCATGGTCATTATGCGGTGGATAATTTTGTTAAAGAGCTTGGGCTTGACAGCAGCAAAGTAGAGTGGCAGGTAGCCGGAGTAAATCACGGGATCTGGCTTAATAAGTTTTTTTATAACGGAAAAGATGCATATAATATGATAGATACTCTTAAAGAGAAAGCATTAAAACATAAGCCTCTTCATCCTTTTGATGATCAGATATCGCCTGCTGCATTTGACGCTTATGAGTTCTACGGCATGATGCCTATAGGAGATACCGTCAGAAACAGCAGTTGGAAGTACCATTATGATCTGGATCATAAAAAGCAATGGTATGGTGAACCATGGGGAGGAGCAGATTCGGAAATAGGCTGGAAGTGGTATCAGAACAAGCTTGCCGAAGTATCCGCAGTGACAATAGAGGTAGCTAAGATACTTGAACAGAATCCGGAGCTTCCATTCTCAAAAATAATAGAGTCTGCTAAAGACAGACTTCCTGCTGACTTCTTTGTTGAAGCATCAAATATTTTTGATCCGAAAAAACTTAGCGGTGAACAGCATATTCCGTTTATTGATGCTGTTAAAAACGGTAATTCCGGGAGATTTATAGTTAATATATTAAATAAAGGTAGTATCATAAAAGGTATTTCGGAAGATGTTGCCGTGGAGGTTCCGGCACTGGTGGATGCCCAAGGAATAAAACCGGAAAAAATTGAGCCTATGCTTAATGATAGAATTTTAAAATGGTATCTTGCACCGAGAATAATGAGAATGGAATGGGCAATCGATGCTTTTATTAATAAAGATCCGAATATGGTGCTGGAAATACTTATGCGTGACAGAAGAACAAAGTCTTATGAACAGGCGAAAGCAGTTGTTGAGGAAATATTTAAAAAATAGTTTAAAAGCCTTTCAATAGTTATTACATTGAAAGGCTTTTTTTGACTTTAAGAAAAAATGAAACAACCCCTTTGGTTAGACAGAATCTGACAAAAGGGGTTTTTGGTTAAAAAGATTAAAGAATACTCTATATTATTATTAGATCGGATGATTGACTTTCAAAATTTATGATCTTCTTTCCGTTTCCGTAGATTTTTGATGTATTGCTGAATCTTCGTCCATTTATTATGAGGCTACCTTCAGCAGAAGAAAAATTTATGGTGTAGTCGTCTATATCTTCCAAACATAAATATACAAGACCTTCTTCGGTTTTTATATTTAGTTCTTCAACAGCAGAACATTCTTCCACGTATATATTTCCTTCTTCTGTAAGTATCGATATTTTTTCGGCTGTGATACCGGATAAGCTTATGCTGCCATTGCCGCTCTGCAGAAAGATCTCTTTTGGCATGCTGTTAAGGTTAAGCTCATACTTTCCGAAAAGCGTGGCAAGGTCTATCCTGAACTCTTTAGTAGATTCGGTTATTTTAAAGGTGTTTCCGAAAACTTCAATGTTGTGGGAAAGAAGCCTTTCATCATGTTCAAAGACCAATTGGGAAGTAGCAGCTTTTTTCAGAAAAATCCTTGATGTTTCTGTTTCTACTATAAGTTTTTCAAAATGAGAAGGTACTTTTTCTGTATGCTTTTCCAAACTAATAATGTCTGATGAAAAAACAGCTGACAGTCCAATTAAAACAATAAAAAATACTAGAAGTATTTGTTTTCCAAGTTTCATATAAATCCTCCTTTTTCTGTTGTGTTACTTTTATTCTATAATTTTAAAATTAGTATTCAAACTTGTTTATGATAAAAAATGAAAAAGGAGGTACAACCTGTACATTATAAGACATAAAAAGGTTTTTCGGTTTTTATGAAATACTCTTGCGGGTGCCCGGTTTTACATAAGGGATATTTTGTTTGCACAGCGGGCAGTTATCCTTTTCGTAAGTTTCTATTTCCATTTTTATTGCCGAATATACTGGAAGGGTAAGCGTCTCGCTGCTTCTGTCCACGATGCAGGCAAGTGCGACCACTTCTGCTCCGTAGGAGCTAATTACCTTGGCAACTTCCATGGAAGATTTTCCTGTTGTAATTACATCTTCACAGATTATAACTTTTTGACCCGGAAAGAGTTCAAAACCTCTCCTGAGAGTCATAACGTCGTTTTCTCTTTCTGCATACATGCAGACTTTTCCTGTAAGTCTTGCCAGTTCATAAGCTGGTACTATTCCGCCGATAGCAGGACCGACTATGATATCGAATTCAAGGTTTTTAAGTTTTTGAGCAACCTGAGTAAGGACGGTTTGAGTTTTTTCGGGGTACATCATGAGCTTGGCACACTGGACGTATTTGTTGCTATGTTTTCCTGATGAAAGAAGAAAATGTCCCTTGAGAAGAGCACCTGTTTCTTTTAAGATTTCATTGATATCCATTTTTTCCTCCTATATTATAGATTTCATTTCAGATATGCTGTTAAAGTTATTTTTTTCCATAAACATTTCTATTCCATTTATTATGTCAAGGCAGATGTCTGGCTTTATAAAGTTCATAGTGCCTATTTGAACTGCGCATGCTCCGGCCATTATAAACTCTACGGCATCCTGCCAGCAGCTTATTCCTCCCATACCGATAACAGGAATATTGACTGCTTTGCTTACTTCATATACCATACGCAGGGCAATCGGTTTTATGCACGGTCCTGAAAGTCCTGCAGTTATATTTTTAAATATCGGTTTCCTTTTATATATATCAATTGCCATAGCTTTAAAAGTATTTACAAGAGAGATACCGTCCGCACCGTTTTTTTCGCAGGCAACTGCCATATCTACTATATCTTCAGCATTAGGCGAAAGTTTTACTAGCAAAGGCTTTGAAACTGCCTTTCTTACCTGTCCGAGTACTTGTACAGCACTTTGGGTCTTTATTCCGAAGTTCATGCCGCCTTCTTTGACGTTCGGACATGATATGTTGAGTTCTATCATATCTACGTTTGAACTGTTAAGAAGTTCTGCTCCCTGGACATACTCTTGTATGCTGGAACCGCTGAGGTTAGCTATTATAACTGTATTAAGAGAGCTCATAAAAGCAAGGTCGTTGTCCAGAAAGCTTTGTATTCCGGGATTTTGTAGTCCGACACTGTTGATCATTCCGCTTGCTGTTTCACAGCAGCGTATTCCTTTGTTGCCCTGTCTCGGATTAAAGGTAAGTCCTTTGGTGCAGATGCCTCCGAGTTTGGACAGGTCATATGCCTGTGAAAACTCTCTGCCGAATCCGAAAGTTCCGGATGCTGCAATTACCGGATTTTTGAAGTTTATACCACAGATATCTATTTCAGTCATTCATAATCAACTCTTTTCCATCAAATACAGGACCGTCTTTACAGACCCTCTTCATCCCGTGTTCCGTTTCACATGTGCATACCAGGCATGCCCCCATACCGCAGGCCATATGTTGCTCCATCGAGACCTGGCATGGAATATTTTTTTCTTTGCACATATTTGCAACTATCTTCATCATAGGTACGGGTCCACAGGTCATAACATTTTCATAAGCCGAGGGGTTGAAAATTTCGGTTATAAGTCCGTGGTGTCCTGCAACTCCATCCTGTGAAGATACAAAGACTTTAATCTTTTTGTCGAGAATATCTGTACAGTAGGGCATACCCTTGAAGCCGCAGTAAAAATCAACGGAATTATCTTTTTTTAGAAGTTCTTGAGCAAGATATACCATCGGAGCTATGCCTATGCCGCCGCTTATGACAGCTGTCTTTTTTCCACAGAAGGCAGTGTTGAAGGAATTTCCCAGAGGTCCCATTATGTCTATTTTTTCCCCGGGGTTCATCAAAGAAAATAACTGTGTTCCTTTTCCTTTAACCTGGTAAAGGAATGAGACTGTCTCTTTGTCTGCGTAATACACACTAAGTGGGCGCGAAAGAAATGTGGGACTGTCATTTTTTCTCAGCATAAAAAACTGTCCGGGTTCCGTATTGCTTTTAAATTCAACTTTCATTTCGAAAATATCTTCGGATACTTTGCAATTTAAAATTATATTGCTCTTAAGATACTCATAAGGCATCTGCTATTTCGCTCCTCATCTTCAACGCTTCTTTCCTTGCTGCCATATCAAAAGAAATATCAGCGAACATAGGGTTTTTATGTGCAAGCAGTATGGCTCTTGATGAGTTTACAACGCCGCCGTTTTTATTGATCATAAGGTGTTTTATATCAGCTGCCGTTCCTCCCTGGGCACCATAACCTGGTATAAGGAAAAAGGTATTTTCCATCTGCTTTCTTATGCTTATGGCTTGTTCAAGATTGGTGCATCCGACAACTGCGCCTATGGAGCTGAAATTGTACTTTCCGCACAACTCCCTGCCGTTTTCTATAATCTTGTTGGCAACTTCTTCATATACTTTTGTTCCGTTTTCACATGTAAGGAACTGTATGTCCTTTGAGCCTGGATTGGATGTTTTCACTAGGACAAATGCTCCCTTTTCTTTTTCTTTTATGTACGGAATATACGGAGTGAGGCTGTCCATGCCCATGTAAGGACTTAGTGTTATCATGTCGGATTCAAAGTCGCCTTCGAAATGTGCCTTTGCATACATCTGAGCTGTTGAGGCTATATCGCCTCTTTTTATATCGGCTATAACGAAAGCTCCAATGCTTTTAAGATACTTTAGAGTTCTGCTGTAGGCTGAAAGTCCCTTTATACCAAGTGCTTCGTAAAATGCTATCTGTACTTTATAGCAAGAAACAACATCAAAGGTTGAGTCTATTATCTTTTTATTGAAGTAGAATAAAGTATCTTCTATTGAATCAAAGTTAAAGGAAAAACTTTTCGGAATATAATCAATGCAAGTGTCAAGCCCCACGCATACGTGTCCTTTTTCGGCCACGAGTTCATACAGTCTGTCAATTATCATGGTTTTGCATCTCCTTTTCATATACTATTTTTCCTTCTTTAAAAGTCATGCAGACTTCTCCGGAAAGTTTTCTGCCTTTGAGCGGAGTATTTTTTCCTTTTGATAGGAAGATGTCTGGATTAACGGTCACTTCTTTTTTGATGTCTACAAGGACAAGATCCGCATCGTTTCCTATCTTTATTTCTCCTTTGGACAGTCCTATTATCTTTGCAGGTGTTTTTGACATCAGCTCAGAAAGTTTGTTCAGGTTGATGTACCCTGTTTCAACCAGTGCGGTATAGCATACTGAAAAAGATGTTTCTATGCCTGAAATTCCTGGGGATCCTTTTTGTTTATCTTCTTGGGAATGTGGGGCGTGATCGGTTGCAATCGCATCTACAAAACCATACTTCAAGGCATTTACAAGGTCAGTAACATCTTCTTTTTTCCGCAGTGGGGGATTGACTTTATAGTCTGTATCATCTGTCAGAAATATGTGATGCGGGGTTACTTCACAGGTTATATTGTTGTATCCTTTTTGTTTTGCCTGAACAACTGCTTGCATAGCCTGCAAAGTGCTTACATGATCTATGTGGAGCCGGCAGCCTGTAGCTTTGGCAAGCTCAATATCCCGTATGGTCATTATGTTTTCAGATAGTCTGGAATCTTTCTCCGCTATTTCTTTATCTTCAACATGCGAGTTTACAATAAGTCCCATTTCTTTTGCGATCATCATGGCTTTATACATGGTTATGTTGCTTGTAATACCCTTTCCGTCATCTGAAATCATTTTTACTATGTTTGTTTCGATACTGTTCAGATGAGATAAGGTTTTCCCATCCATACCCTGAGTTATGCTTATACACTGATGTACATCAATAAGTCCTATCTTTTTGGCCTGGTCAATAACGTATCTGACCGTTTCCATATCCGAGCATATGGGATTTGTGTTGGCCATGAGGCTAACGTAGGTGTATCCGCCCTTTACCGCAGCCATTGATCCGCTTTTTATATCTTCTTTATATGTGTATCCCGGATCTCTGAAGTGAGAGTGCAGGTCTATAAACGACGGCATGAGTATAAGGCCCATGCCATCAACAGTTTTACAGTCTTTTGATATGCTGCTCTGAATATCTTTAATTTTTCCGTTCTGTATAAAAACATCACCGTAGATGTTCTTATCGTGGTCAATAATGGTAACGTTTTTTATCAGAAGTTCCATGTTAATTTTCCTGTACCGAGTATACTTCGTCGCAGTAAATGCATCGATACTCTCCTTTCGATTTGTTTGAAAGATAAAATTCATGATTTATGTACTGTTCAACCGATGTTATGCATCTGGGATTTTTGCATTTTATAATATTTATTACACGTTCGGGAAGCTGAAGATTTCTTTTTTCTCTTATTTTTTCATCTTCAATGATGTTGACGGTTATGTTTGGGTCTATAAGTCCAAGAACCGCATAATCAATATCTATTTCATTTTCTATCTTTATTATATCCTTTTTCCCCATTTTTTTGCTTGGTACATTCATTATAAGGGCAACTTTGTAATCTGCTTTATCAAGGTTGAGGTTATGAAAGATCTTGATTCCTGTACCAGCTTTTATGTGGTCTATCACTATACCTTTCTTTATACTTGTTATAGTAAGCATATCAATCAACCCCCAATAATTTCATTATAAGTGCCATTCTTACATACATACCGTATTTTGCTTGTTTGAAGTAGAAAGCTCTGGGATCGTTGTCTATTTCATAAGCTATTTCATTTACCCTTGGCAGAGGATGAAGAACTATCATGTCCTGACGGGCGTTTTTTATCTTTTCATTATCAAGGATATAACTGTCTTTTAGCCGTATATAATCTTCTTCATTGAAAAAACGTTCTCTCTGTACCCTTGTCATATAAAGGATATCAAGCTGTGAAATAACCTCTTCAAGTTTTTCTACTTGTTTGAACTGTATATTGTTTTTGATAAGGACTTCATTCAAGATATATTCCGGGACTCTTAGTTCTTTAGGTGAGATCAGTATAAAGGAGTTGTTTTTGTAGCGGCCCAGAGCCTTTATGAGTGAGTGAATTGTCCGTCCGAACTTAAGATCGCCGCAACAACCTACTGTAAGATTTTCAAGGGAGTTTTTAACTGAACGGATGGTTAGAAGATCGGTAAGAGTTTGTGTAGGGTGCTGATGACCGCCGTCACCGGCATTGATTACTGGAATAGAAGAGTACATTGAAGCAATTCTGGGGGCGCCTTCCTTGGGGTTTCTCATTACTGCAATATCAGCATAACAAGCAATAGTCCTTATGGTATCTGCAATACTTTCACCCTTTGCAACTGAAGAGGAGTTCGGTTCGGAAAATCCGATTACCTGTCCGCCAAGTCTCAGCATAGCAGCTTCAAAACTAAATCGGGTTCTGGTGCTTGGTTCATAGAATAAAGTAGCTAAAATCTTTCCCTTGCATTTTTCGGAAAAAGAAACAGGATCGTTGATTATTGAATCAGCAAGATCAAAGATTTCTGATAACTCTTCGATCGAAAAATCGGATGGATCAAGTAAGTGTCTGCCTTTAAGCATCTTATCTCCTCCTAATAAAAAAACCATCATCAACTTATGGAAGTCGATGATGGGCATTTTTGCCATCAAAACCCACTCCCATAGCATGGAAAATTTAAGGTTTTCCCGTAGAAACTCCCGAACCGTATTATCAGGATTATATGGGTTACTATTAATTTTTTTATTCCGGGTAATTGTATCATAAGAACAGTAAAATATAAATTTCTATATAATTAAATAAGAGTAACCGGATCAAACAAAAAAACTGCTCCCGGTTAGGGAGCAGCTATTATAGTACAGGATGTTCCGA
>ENA-UOWE01002104-UOWE01002104.1-activated-sludge-metagenome-genome-assembly--contig:-NODE-2104-length-22611-cov-15.113761_pt1 | contig 22611 bp, 9 predicted proteins | sample MGYA00249841_ERZ761562 | MGnify/ENA primary metagenome ERZ761562 (study PRJEB28883, sample SAMN05720200) | activated sludge metagenome | isolation source: Anaerobic digester | place: Japan... | reverse complement strand
TTCAGCTGTTTACCCCACGACCACGATTGCAAATGAAATATTGTTTTCTTCAGCAAATGATAACATAACAGGACTGGTAACGGCAAATAACGGAGTCCTTGTCACCAGCGATGCAGGCGTGCCGTCTATAGGTTTGACCTTGCCTGATGATGTACAGGACAATATAACGAGACTGGGTACGATCACCAGTGGGGTATGGAACGGAACGATATTAGATCTGGCGCATGGAGGTACTAATACTAATCTTACAGGAGGAGCGGTAGGAGACCTGTTGACAGGTACGGCAACCGGATTTGCGAGGCTGGCAGATGTGGCAACAGGTAATGTATTATTAAGTGGAGGTATAGGCGTAGCTCCGTTATGGGGGAAGGTTGACCTTGCGACCCATATCAATGGAGTACTAACTGTTCAGAACGGAGGAACAGGATTAAGTTCAATAGGAGTTAATAATCTGATCTATGGCGATGGAACGAATCCGGTAAAAGAGCTTATTCCCGGAATCACAACTGGTGCGCTGCTTATGAACACGGCAGCGGGAGCGCCAAGCTGGTCAACACTAACTTCATTACCAGTTACAGCAGGAATATTGCCCATAGCCAATGGTGGTACCAATTCAGGGACAGCGCTGGTAAATAATCGTTTGATGATATCGAGGGATGGGAAGATAGTAGAGTTGTTCGGGTTGAATGATGGTCAGCTTGTAGTAGGTAAGACTGGAGATGAGCCTCAGGTAGTTACTATGAGTGGAGATATTACGATAAATAATACAGGTGTAACAGCGATAGGTTCAGACAAAGTTTTGAACAGTATGCTTGCTGATAACTCAGTAACTACGAATAAGATAGTTGATGGGGAGGTACGGACCGCAGACATAGCAGACGGGAATGTAACGACTGATAAGCTGGCAGATGGTAGTGTTACCACTAATAAGATAGCTGATGAAGCAGTTGTTACATCTAAGATAGCTGATTTGAATGTAACTAACGATAAGCTTGCCGCTGGGTCGGTGACAAATGCAAAACTTGGACTGGATGCAGTATTGACTGGCAATATCAAGGATGGAGAAGTACAGACGGCAGATATAGCGAATTCAAATGTAACGCTGGCCAAGCTTGCCAATGGAGGAAACAATCAGGTATTGACAACGACAGGGGCAGGAGTACCGCAATGGGAGAATAAGACAATATTTGCATCATCATCGTTGGGAGATTCACACATACTTGTGGGTAATGCACTGGGAGTTGCAACAGATGTTGCAATGGGGGGAGATGCAACGATAACAAATTCTGGAGTGGTTACGGTAGGCAGGATCAATGGGTCGCTGCTTGGGAACACTATGCCGACAGACAAGAACATACTTGTTGCAGACGGCAATAAGTGGAATTCAGTTTCCACAAGTGGTGATGTGACTATAAGCAGTACGGGAGCCACTACGATCGGGGACGGCAAGGTTGTGACCGGGATGTTAGCCGACGGGGCAGTAACGAATGATAAAATAGCCGATGCGAGTGTGACGGCTGCCAAGCTAACAGCAGGGTTAGGTACTGCAGGGCGTGTAGGTGTTGCCGATGCTTCAGGTGCAATAACCTATGGTAATATACCTGCAGGTAGCATTATAGGGAATAATTTAACATCGAGTGATTTAACTGTAACTGGTGGTACGGGTGCAACCCTTACCGATGTTAGTCTGGCAATAGCCGATGGTGCTGTTACCAGTAACAAGATAGCTGACGGTACAATTGTTGATGCCGACATTGCATCAGCAGCGGCAATTGTAGATACAAAGCTAGCTACTATAAGCACAGCCGGGAAAGTGTCAAATTCTGCAACGACGGCAACATCAGCAAACACACCGAATACAATAGTATTAAGAGATGGAATTGGTGACTTCAGTGCAGGAATGATATCAGCGAACCTGACAGGAAATGTGACAGGTAATGCATCTACAGCCACTCTGGCGACAACAGCGACGACTGCGAATAATCTGGCTGGAGGACTGGGAGGGTCAATTCCATATCAATCAGCAGCCAATACTACAGCAATGCTGGCCAATGGATCACTGGGGCAGGTACTTACTTCAGGAGGAGGGACTAATCCGCCGACGTGGACGACACCCACGTATGGGACAGTAACGAGTGTAACAGGGACAGCCAACCGCATTACGGTAGACAATACGGATGCAGCGAATCCTAAGGTAGATATAGCAGCTGACTATGCAGGACAGAATACAATAACAACATTAGGGATAGTAACGGCAGGTACATGGAATGCAGGAGTCATATCAGGAGAGTATGGAGGTACAGGAGTTGCCAATACAGGGAAGACAATCACACTTGGAGGTAATATCCAGACCGGGGGTTCGTTTACAACCTCCGGGGCAAATGCACTTACTTTGACAACGACAGATGTCACCAATGTGACGTTACCGGTAAGTGGTACATTATACGGGACACTTGCAAACAGTGTAACCTCGGCACAGTTGGCGACGACTCTGACCGATGAGACAGGAAGCGGGCTGGCAGTGTTTGCAACGAGTCCTGTACTGACGACACCTGATATCGGAGCAGCAACAGGAACAAGTCTTTCGACGACAGGAAATATCTCTGCACCTGTTTTGGTCTCGACCGTAGGAGACGGTATAGCTCCATTTATAGTAACATCAACAACACCGGTAGCAAATCTTAGTATAGGTGGTAATGCAGCAACAGCTACAAATGCTACAACGGCGGTTAATTTTACCGGATCACTGGCAGGTGATGTGACAGGGACGCAGGGGGCGACAGTAGTCAATACGGTTGGTACATCGAGTGCAGCTAATATACATAGTGCAGAGCTGTTAGCCAATGCAGCAACGGATGCAAATACACCGGGGGCCATAGTAAAGAGAGATGCGACAGGGAACTTTATAGCAGGTACGATAACGGCATCATTGAACGGAAATGCAACGACAGCCACTCTGGCGACGACAGCGACGACTGCGAATAATCTGGCTGGAGGACTGGGAGGGTCAATTCCATATCAATCAGCAGCCAATACTACAGCAATGCTGGCCAATGGATCACTGGGGCAGGTACTTACTTCAGGAGGAGGGACTAATCCGCCGACGTGGACGACACCGACATACGGGACAGTAACGAGTGTAACAGGGACAGCCAACCGAATTACGGTAGACAATACAGATGCAGCGAATCCTAAGGTAGATATAGCGGCAAACTATTCAGGACAGAATACAATAACAACATTAGGAATAGTAACGGCAGGAACCTGGAATGCAGGAGTCATATCAGGGGAGTTTGGAGGTACAGGAGTTGCCAATACAGGGAAGACAATAACACTGGGAGGCAATCTGACAACCAGCGGAGCCAATGATTTAACGCTGACAACAACAGGTGCGACTAACGTTACGTTACCGTTAAGTGGTACATTATACGGGACACTTGCAAACAGTGTGACCTCAGCACAGTTGGCGACGACTCTGACAGACGAAACAGGAAGCGGTTCGGCAGTATTTGCTACGAGTCCTGTACTTACTACGCCCAACATAGGAGCAGCAACTGCTTCAAGTGTTAATAAGGTTGCTATTACGGCACCTGCAACAGGATCTACATTAACCATAGCAGACGGACAGACATTGACAGTACCATTAAATGCAACTGTATCAGGAATAAACACAGGCGATCAGGATCTTTCTGGATATGCTTTGAAGTCAGGCAAGCTTGATCAGTTTGCAGCGACTACATCAGCAGAGCTGGCAGGAGTGATTTCAGATGAGACAGGGACAGGTCAACTGGTATTTTCGACGAATCCTGCACTTACCACCCCTGATATTGGAGCAGCGACAGGAACAAGTCTTACAACAACAGGAAATATTGTGGCGCCGGTAATTGTCTCAACCGTTGCAACAGGCGTAGCGCCATTTATAGTAACATCAACAACACCAGTAGCAAATCTGAGCATCGGTGGCAATGCAGCTACAGCAACCTCTGCGACAACAGCAACAAATATTGCTGGAGGATCATCCGGGACTATTCCGTATCAATCTACCACCGGCACAACACTTATGACCGATGTTGGAACAGCAGGACAGGTGCTAACATCGAATGGAGGAGCAGCACCCACATGGACGACACCGACATACGGAACAGTAACATCGGTTGCCCTTTCTTTGCCATCGTTTATTACAGTAACAGGTTCGCCCGTTACCACTTCGGGAACACTTACTGGCACACTTGCAAGCCAGGCTGCCAACACAATATTTGCCGCCCCTGACGGAACTGTAGGACAGCCGTCTTTCAGGGCACTTACGGCAAATGATATTCCGGGACTTGACTGGTCGAAAATTATATCAGGTAAACCGACCACTCTCGCCGGCTATGGAATAAACGATGCAGCTCTTGAAACCCATAATCATACACTTGACGGATTGTCGAACGTTGAAATAGCGGGCAAGGCTAATAATGATATTATACAGTGGAACGGAACATCATGGGTTAATAAGACACTATCCGGAGCGGGTATCCTGTCCTCTGAAACAGATCCAGTTGTAAAGGCAATTAATGGCATCGTTAAATCAAATGGGACAGCTATATCTGCAGCCACAGCAGGTACTGATTATGAAAATCCTCTGACGTTCACGAATGGACTTACACGGTCAACAAATACAGTTTTGCTTGGAGGCACTCTTACAGGGGCAACAACAATTGATAACAATACATACGGATTAACTATTGGCGGATTGGCAGCAACAGGGGACATTACATTAGGGAACTCTTCCTCGTCACAGAATGTCAATATAGGAATAGGAACCGGAGCAACAGTTGTTAATATAGCTACAGGGGTTGCAAGTGCCAAGGCAGTCAATATAGGTACTGGTGCCGCTATGGCTAATAATATAAATTTAGGAGGCACTGGGGCAAATACGATAGCAATAGGTAATACTCAAACCGATGGCTCAATAACTGTCGGAAACTCTATGACTACGGGAACAATAATAATAGGTGGGACAGGCCCACAAACAGGTACAATAAGTCTTGGTCCGGGTACAGGAAATGGTGCTATAAACATAGGCACAGGTACAGAAGCGACAGGGACTATCAGCATGGGAACAGGAAATGGTGCTCAGACAATAGCTATTGGTAATGGTGCCGCAAATAAGACGGTTAATGTAGGTAGTAGTAATACTAACAGCACAACAAATATACTTTCCGGGAGCGGAGGGGTTAATATTAATGCCAGCAATAGTCAGCCCACAAATATCAATACAGGATCAAGTAATGGTACTACAACAATAGGCAATTCCAATAGCTTTATAACCATGGCTGGTACAATAACGGGAGCCTCTCCCTTGGTTTTTGACGGAGCCACAGCAAATGAAAATAAAACAACATTTGCAATTACTGATCCTACAGCTACAAGGACAATAACCTTTCCTGATGCGTCAGGAACAGTTGCATTGCAAAGCACAGCAAGCTGGAATGTCAATGGTAATGCAGGAACTAATCCATCATCTAACTTTTTAGGAACAACTGATAATAATGATTTGGTATTCAGGGTGAATAATATCGAAAGAGGCAGACTTGAAGGTGCTGCTGGTGACTGGAAAATTGGAGATGCTACTTCAGGTACTATTAAGTCAACTAAAGAAATGATAATCAAAAATATAAACGGCACTTATGGATCGTCAATTCTTAGGATAAAAAATGAAGAAGACGAAAATGGCGCTATTTTTGAAACAGTATCGAATCAATCTCCTGGACTTGCTGATCTGGTTGATTTTATTTTTAAAACTAAGAATGGAGCTTCTGGTACAATTCAAAGAAACATACGATTCGAGGCTAGGCCGACTTACGCAAGAGCTGGCGTCCCATCCTTCGAAATTGGAGGAGGCAGCGGTGGCTCTGATGCAGATCCTGATCATTCAACGCTGGCTGTCGGTGATTATTATGCAGCTTTCGCAAAACCGCTTTATATTGGAAATCTAAATACATCTCCAAGCACTCCATATCCTCAACCTACTGCTATACTTCATCTGGCCGCCGGAAGCGCTACAGCAAATACTGCACCGCTTAAATTCACTGCCGGTACAAATCTTACTGCCGCTGAAGCTGGAACTGTAGAATATGACGGGAAAGCTTTTTATGGAACTTCAGTTGATGCCTCGAGAGGAGTCTTGCCTTCTGAACAAATAATTGTACTTGCAAATGATTATACAGGTTCTAACAACAATTCTGCCCAAAAGGTCTTTAATACTTCGAATGGTGCAGTAACACTTGCAGATAATACCACATACATGTTCGAAGCACAATACCGTATATATGCATCAGGTACAGCTACAACTGATGTACAAACAGGTTTTGGAGGCACTGCAACTGTTTCAAGTATAGCCTATACAGCTATTACATCAAAAAGTGCAAGTTTAACAGTTCAAGGTCCGGTAAGAACATCTTTTGTTACATCAGCTGGTACAACTACAATTACTGAGTCAGATTCAGATGATTATCTTACAATAATTCTCAAGGGCGTTATAAGAATAAATACAGGAGGCACAATTATACCTCAGATAAGATTTACCACTGCTCCAGGAGCAAATCCTGTCATTTCAACCAACAGTTACTTTAAAGTATATCCTATAGGGAATGCGACAGTAAATTATGTCGGCAACTGGAATTGAAATATTTATTTAATAAAAATATATGTATAAGATTAAATAAAATTAAATATGAAACAGGTAAAAACAATATTGATATTTTTGATTTTCATCCCTTTAACACTTACAGGGCAGAAATCTAAAATCAAAGAAACTTCTGTACAGTCAACTTTTGGAGTGACTTTGTTAAATGCCTCCGATTCCTCCCAGTACATTCTTGGTGCATATATCGGCCAGTACCTGAAAGCAAACAATTTAACAATTGTTAATCCTGCACTTTTTAACAGAGGTCTGGACGACGTCCTTTCAGGCAAGCCTCTTCTTGTTCATGCCGACAGCATACCGAAAATGGTAAATGACTACCTCAGCAAGGTAATGACCGAACGCAATAAATTGCTCGAACAACAGCTTTTCAATGCTGTAAAGAGCCAGCCTGGCGTCGGGGTGATGCCTAACGGCGTTTGCTATGTCATCGCAAAAGCCGGCAATGGACCACGTCCGATGTCCAGCGATACATTAACAATACATGTAAAAGGCTACCTCCCTGACGGTACTATATTCGAAGATACTTACTCGAGAAACACTCCGCTGAAAACAACCCCGGCAACACTTATCGCCGGACTGAAGGAAGCGATACAGATAATGCCGGAAGGCTCGGTGTGGAGGATATATGTGCCGTCGGCTCTGGCTTACGGCGAAAAAGGCGTGCAGGGTATAATCCCTCCCTTCTCGGCCCTGATTTTCGATGTGGAATTGTTGAGTGTTAAAAAATAAAAATTATGTTTTGCCCCTCCCGGCCTCCCCAAAGTGGGGAGGAGTAACGAACTGACAGAGAATAAGTTCCCCCATTTTGGGGGGACTTTAGGGGGGCAAATAAAGATGGTAAATGAGAAAATAAATATTGAATAAAACAATAATTAAAAGTACGTAAAACTGGTTCAAAGCCTCAGTCTTAAAAGAACATATACAACAATTCCGTTCGGTATGCCGGTTCGGTAAAACAGAATGATTGAATAGTAAACACAACATATTGCAGCAAAAAAGGAAAGCAAAAGTTACTTTCAACAACCGATTTTTAATTATTTCGTGCTTCATGCTGATTTCCATATCGTCAGAAACATTGTCGCAGGTCATAACAAACAACGGGGCTTCGGTATCTCTTGCAAACGGCATAGTTGTGAGTTCGAAAGATGTCGTAAATACTGCTGGATTTCTGATTAACAACGGTGTGCTCAATCTTTCGGGAAGTTTTACAAATACTGCAACTACAAATGGTGGCAACGGCATCTTCAGAATCGGAATAAACTGGACAAATACTGGAGGAATATTTAACCCGGGTACAAGCACTGTGATCTTTAACGGCTCGGTAAATCAGATGATTATAAGAACAGGCGGCGAAACTTTCTACAATCTTTCGCTCGAAAATACAGGTTCGCCTGGCTCGGAAAAGTTGACACTTTCAAATAATGTTACTGTACAGAATGTATTATCTATGACAACCGGTAACATTGATGCCGGCGCAAACAGGCTTTTCCTGCAAAATACGGCCGCTTCGGCACTCAACTATAATTCGGTTAGCGGTAGCAGGATTTTCGGCAAGTTCGAACGCGGGGTGAGCCAGACAGCAAATTATCTTTTCCCGCTGGGAACTGTTGAAAATTACAATCCTGCTAATCTCATCTTTAAGAATGTTAATGCATCCGGAACAATTCTCTCGCAATTTCTCACTCCACCTTCAATAGATTCGATCGGACTTCCTCTTCCGGACCCGCCTGACGAAGTGGCGCGTGTGTTCCAGGACGGGTTATGGAGTTTTACCTCGAACGGCTTTTCGAGCAATGATTTCGATGTACAACTTGATGCAAAAGGATTCACTACCTTCCCTATACAGGATATTACAAGAGTGATAAAGCGGACCTCAGGAAGTGACTGGACTCTCGACGGAACTCACAGCCCTGCAAGCGGCACTACGGTTTTCAGAGATAACCTTACAGGAGATATCTCCACTCTTGGCACAGAATTCACTCTTGCACAGAGCAGACCAAGGATTATAAAGCAGCCTGCTGATATGATCGTGTGCGAAATGTCGGACGCACAATTTACAATTGTTGCCACTTCTACAAGAACACTCACTTATACCTGGTATAAAGAGCCGGGAATAAAACTAACAGGTGTTCGTTATCATATTGCAAGCGACGGTACACTCACCATTATCAGTACAGTACTGTCAGATGAAGGCGATTATTACTGTATCGTATCGGATGATTACGGCAATTCCACGAGGAGCAGCTCGGCTCATCTGGGAGTGAACAAACGTCCGATCGCAACTGCAACACCTTCGGCACAAGATCATACATGTTCGAATGTTGCATTCACAGATATTGTTCTTGGTGAAACGCATGGCGTTCCGGGCACCACTTACCTGTGGACGCGTACTCAGCCGGCAGGAATCACAACTATGATGCCGGAGAGCGGCACTGTTTTGAATATCGGCGATTTTCTGGCAGGTACCTTTATCAATGAGACGGATGCTCCTATAACAGTTACCTTTACAATTATACCTGTCGGGCCTTCACCCACCTATTGCACCGGTGAAACCATCTATGCAACTGTTACAGTAAATCCGACACCGAGGGTGATTCCCGTAAGTGCAAAAGATGATATCTGTGATTTAAGGAATAAAGATGCCTCACTTAATAATACGCAGATAACTCTTACTACACCGACTGTAACCACAATGGGTGTTATAAGATTCGATTATTACGTGACCTTAAGTGGTTCGCCAGGAGACCTGGTCGGAAACAGCTCTCCTGCAAACGACCTGCCACCCGGACATGTTATCAATTATACTTACCAGAATAATACCAGCACAATACAGAAGGTAATATATTCGATAACACCTAAAGTGAATGGGCTTTCATGTCCGGTCGGACCGACAGTTGATTATACGGTGAATGTTCATGCTTTGCCATTGCCGCGCCTGCCACAAAGTATCGATGTACTTCAGCCTTTAACGTGTACGGGAGGTACCGGACTTGCGGTATTGAAAGCAGTGATATCGGAAGGCGCAGATCCTTATCATATCGTATGGAGAGGTCCGGTGGGTTATTACATGGAAGACCGGGTGATTATTGAAAACCTCTCGAGCGGAAAATATGTTGTACAGGTTACCGACAATAACGGATGCATGAGAAAAGACTCGATTGCTATAGTCCCGGTTCTTGCAAGAGGATATATAAACGCAACGATAATACCACCTGGAAACTATCATGTAACATGTATTGGTGATTCGGACGGTTCGATTATGGTTTCCGCAATAAGCGGCATAACCCCGCCGTATGAGTTCTGGGTGGTAAGAAATAGCGTAGATACGATTCTGACAGGATTCTTTTCCGATAATCTTAACCTTTCCGACCCGACGACATACAGATTAATTACAGGTTTACCTACCGGTGTTTATACACTTTATATAAAAGATAAAAACGGATGCAGAGAAGAAAATCCGAAATCGGTAACATTAAGGCCTCCACCACCAGTGACAGTTACTTTCGGAAAGAGTATATATCCAGGAAATTATAATATTTCATGCCGTGGATATAATGACGGTTCAGCTTGGGTAAATACGATTACAGGCGGACGTGGCGGATATGAATACAGGTGGTACACTTATGACGGCTCCATTCCTGGTCCAATCAACACTAACAGGATTGACAACATAACAGCCGGTACTTATTATCTTGAGGTAACAGACATCCTTGGATGCAAAAGCACCCACAGCGTTACGATAAATGAACCTGAGGGTATATCTCTTACCGGATTTCAGCTTTCATTCAGCAGAGATTCACTATTTAATATTTCATGTAACGGAGTAAACAATGGTTCAATAAATATTACGGTATCCGGCGGCTCAGGCTCATACAACTTTAACTGGACAGGGCCCAATGGTTTCACTGCCAGTAGCGAGGATCTTAATAACCTTCGGGCAGGCACTTATACAGCTACTATAACCGATGTTTCGAATGCCACATGTATTCTTATGCCTAAGCCTGTATTTACACTAACCGAACCTGACGTCCTGAAGATAGATGTTACAAAATCAATATCCAACGACGGCAATTATAATATTAATTGTAACGGCGGAACTGGAACAGTGGACATTAATGTCACAGGCGGCAGTCCAGGAAATTACAAATATAACTGGAGTACATCCGATGGTTCGGGAATAGTTCAGGGTATGGAAGATCAATATTCACTTACAGCCGGAACATATAATATAGTTGTTACGGATTCTAACCTTTGTACTGCTGCAACGGAAATCATTCTCACTCAGCCTCAGGCTCTCACACTCTCTCTTGTGCCCACTCATATTACATGTGAAGCTCCGGGATTTGACAATGGCTCGATTGACCTGACTGTCACAGGAGGCGTTTCACCTTATAGCATTGCATGGTCGAATGGCGTTGTAACTGAAGATATAGCCAATCTGACGGAAGGCAATTACACAGTAATTGTGACTGATGCAAATGGTTGTCAGGCAACAGGTTCAATAAGGATAAACCTTCCACCACCTGTTGCATTTACTTCTGTTGTATCAGATTATAACGGATATAATATAAGCTGTTTAGGATATAACAACGGCTCTATTTCAATCAATCCGATCAGCGGAGAAGCGCCGTTCGTATATTTCTGGCAGGGCCCTGACGGATTTACATCGTCGTCACAAAATATTTCGGGACTTAAGGCAGGTCAGTACATTCTTTTAATAACCGATATAAATTCCTGTATTGCAACGGAAGTATTTAACCTTACAGAACCCGGGAAGCTAGGGATGAACATAACTCTCTCAAAGAGCAACGACGGTAATTATAATATCAATTGTGCAGGTGAAAGTGCCGGTTCAATTGATATCGAAGCAGTGAATGGTGTAGGTGCCGTAAGTTATCTATGGCCCGACGGATTTATGGGGAAATCACGTTCAGGACTTTCGGCTGGCACATATAGAGTGATTGTAGTAGATCAGAACGGTTGTCATGCCGATACAGCAGTTACTCTTATTGAGCCTGACTCTATCAAAATAACTTTCAATGTCACCCGGGCATTTTGTCCCGACAGCCACGACGGTGAGATAAGTGTTGATATTGAAGGAGGTATTGCCGGCGGAGGTTACTCTTTAAGATGGTCGGACAATTCCACCGGTCAAATAATCTATGGAGTTTCAAAAGGAAGATACAGAATAAGGATTACAGATGTAAACGGATGTTCAGTGTCTGATTCAATAGATATAGAGCCTCTTAATGAATCGTGTCTTATTATTCCAAAAGCATTCTCACCAAACGGAGATAATATCAATGATGTATGGAATATTGAGATGAAACATCTATATCCGGAGATTGAAGTGAAAATATTTAACAGATGGGGAGATCTATTATGGCGATCGGAGAAAGGGTATCCACAGCCATGGGACGGCAGAAGTAAAGGAGTATTGCTGCCGATTGATTCTTACCATTATATTATAGATCTTCATAATGGTACAAAGCCGATTATTGGTAATGTGACAATTGTGAGATAATGATTAATTTTATACTGTTTTGAAAAAGATAACTGTAATATTGATTATTGCAATCGCCGGGATAAATTTTGCAGATGCCCAGCAGCTGCCACTCTACAGTCAATATCTGTATAATAAGTTTCTCATTAATCCATCAGTAGCAGGGAGTGATGGATACACAAGTTTTAATTTAACCGCACGTGAGCAATGGGTTGGCTATTCCGGAGCACCAAGGACATATTCGTTAAGCTGGCAGACAAGGTTTCTGAAAAGAAGTTATATTCTAAAACAGGTCAGTCCGAGGCGGCAGGTCTTCAGGCCAAAATCTGACGGCAAAGTAGGAATGGGAGGCTTCATCTTCAGCGATAAAAACGGTCTGGTAAGGAGGACGGGTTTTCAGATATCTTATGCATACCATACATGGCTACGACAGGAGACCCAACTTTCAATGGGACTTGCAATGACAGGATATCAATTCAAGATTGATGAAAGAGATTTGAGTTTTGAAGATTCTGATGAACCATGGCTCAATAATGATTTGAGGAAAGGCGTGTTCATACCTGATGCCGCATTCGGTCTGCATTTACTCAATCCACGTTACACTTTCGGTTTTTCGGCCGACCAGCTTTTTGGTGCAGCGGCAAAATTAGGGAACGAGGCATATAAAAAATTCGAAATGAAACGCCACTATTATGTTTTCGGTACATACACATTTACCGATATGAGGTATCATGAGCTCGAGCCGTCGGTATTGATAAAGATGTCTGAGCAATTGGAGCCCCAGTTGGATATTGGCGTTACATACATTTACAACCAGGCGCTATGGGCCGGTATCACATACCGAACATGTGGTGTGCTGATTACAAACATAGGAGTGAAATATCAGAACCTCTGGATAGGATACGCATTCGATTTTTCATTCCAGGAGATACAGAGGCTTACTTATGGTTCACATGAGCTGACCATTGCCCTGAGGTTCGGCGATAGTTCAAGGCGTTACCGCTGGCTCGACAGGTACTAAGTGATTTACATATAAACGAATATTTTTTCATTTTGCATGGAGCAAGGGGCTCAGATAACAGGGCATGGAGCATAGAATGTTAATTATTGACTTCTATAGCATACTTTATCCTTTCACCACGGAAGGCACGGATTTGCACGGAGAGAATCCGTGTTGATCCGTGCTCCCCGTGGTGAATCGAAAATATATAAATCTCTTATGTCCCTGGAATCCAATCAATCAATCAATCAATCATTACTACAAACGGCTCGCTCCTGCGGAGCTCAAAGAAAATGGTTAATGTCCTACGGACAAATGCTGAATAATCCAATAATGCTCCGGCTATGGAACTATAAGCCCTGACGGGCTAAATAACTTATAAAGATATCGGGTTTATAAAGATGGGCAGGGCAATGAATTCCCAAAAATGTTGAACAACAAGGTGCATCTAACTTTTTTCTTTTACCACGGAAGGCACGGATTGGCACGGAAGGAGCCCGTGTTAGTCAGTGCTCTCAGTGGTATATTATTTCTGTTTTCGTAAATGATGCATCTGAAATAAAAATTCTATAATTGATATAATTGATTAGGGGATGTTTAAATGTATGCCCAGAAAAGTTGCAAATAATAAACGAGAGAATTCATTTATTGACTGTCGGCCTTATCACATAAACCAGAGAACTGCTTTTGTATTTGTCGAAAAGTGAAAGGAACGAAAATGCCATTGCTTTAAAGATTCCTTTGATAAAGGGAAGGTGTGAGCCTTTGTTTTTCTCGCTTAAATAGGATATATAGAATACATCGGCATGCAGACGCTTGACTTCAGTAACTTCAAAACCTGCCTTCGACGCAATGAACGTAAATGAGTCAGGATTGAAATGCCACAGGTGGCGCGGCACATCGCGTGCTGCCCAGAATCTTTTGTAGTGGCGACTGTCGTGTGAGAAATTATTTGGAAGTGCGATGAGCGCCTGATGTTCAGATTTGAGCAGCCGGCGTACTTCAGTTAGTGTTTTCAACGGATCATAAAGATGTTCCAGAACATGCCACATTGTTATGCAATCAAAAGAACTGTCAGCGAAGCTTTTAAGCATCCCCGGGCCAAAAGCTTTAATCCCATGTTTCTTTATAGAGTATTCTCTTGCCTTTTCATTTATCTCGATACCTGTGGCATCCCATCCCACCTTGTTCATATAAGCAGCAAAAGAACCAGTTCCGCTTCCTATATCCAGCAATATGCCGCGGTTTATTCCTGTTATTTTTTTCAAAGATGATTTCTTCCTTCCCAGCATTATTTTTCTCGTGAAATAATAAAGTTTATTTGTAAATGAGGTGCCGGAATCAGAATGTGAAATATAATTTTCTGATTCATAATAATCTGGCAACTCTTCTTCTGAAGGGTGATTCTGCGTAAATTCAAAACGGCATTGCGGACATGTAAAGATTTCGAAGCTCTCCCCGCTGACCAGATAATCCTGGCATGTAAACAGATACTTTATTCCAGGGTTTTCGCAGAGAGGGCATTCTTTATAATTCACCTTCATCAATCACTTTTTTCTTTACCGGATATAAAAAATATCCGCATACGAGTATTATGAATAACACAGAACTTGCAAGTGATATTTTTTCTCCGGTATAATATGATGTCGGTTTGAATGTGAATATTATTTCATGGCTTCCGGGCGGTATAATCATTGCTCTCAATACATAATTTGTACGGATTATTGACGATTCACTGCCGTCGATATATGCTTTCCAGCCGGCAGGGTAATATATCTCGGAGAAAATAGCAAGTCGGGTTTCAGCGTTGTAAGCTTTGTACTTCAATTCGTTGGCTTTGTATGAAACAAGTGAGATACTATCGGTTGGAGAACTTCTGAAAGAAGTAGCAGGGATAAACGTGCTGAACTGCCGATCAATCACTGCTTCTTTTAATGGTTCAATGATGCCTGTCATTCTAAGTTCCTCATTGGCATTTCTGACAAATATTGCAGTATCAACAAACCATGCATTACCCGAAGCAAACGTATTTCTTAAAGGAGACATATCTCGATTAATAATAAAATATTTTGTATTCAACATATTAAGTCCAGGCATATTTTTCATAGCTGGTTCGATTTGAGATAATGAAGTTGCTTGTTGAAGAGTATTTGTAAAATTCATTATTTCAGGGTATAGCACTGAATCGATCAGCTCATTATATCGTTTCAATTTTGCGCCATGGTAGCCTCCAACCGAATAATGATAAAGCGATGTTGTAGCATCGTTAAATGGAGATACGGTGAGGTTGAGTACTCTAAAAATCGATTTATCCTGAAGTATCAGCGAATCTGCAACTGAAGGGGCAGAAAATTTTCTAATTGAAGAAGGAGTAACAAATTTATCGGCGTTGAGATACCGTTTATTTACAGGGAACATATCAATAAGGAATAAAATGCCCAGAAGAATTGTGAAGTATTCTCTTTTGATTTTCCCTTTAATGAAATATGTAAGAAGTATTGCAGTTAGAACAATGAAAACAAGTGAACGGAAGGCATCTGCTCTGAGAAGTTCTATCCTGTCTTTTTTCATTGCGCTTGTAAGCCATGCAGGTAACTGGCTATTGCGTTCAGCGGGCGACAGGAATGAACCTGCAAGACCAGGGAAGACAAGAAAAATCAAAGCAATTCCACCGCTTATACCAAGTGCAATTTTCAAAGCTTTAAAAATTTCCTCCTTCGTGACAGATTTATCGGTTATCTTTTTCACACCGAGAATTGCCAGAAGAGGCATACAGAATTCGGCAATTACCAGTATCATAGTCACGGCCCTGAATTTGTTATATCCCGGGAAGTAGTTAAAAAAGAGGTTTGTAAGAGGCATAAAATTTTTTCCCCATGCCAGCATGACCGAAAGAAGTGTTGCTACAGCAAGCCACCATTTTATTGGACCTTTGACAATTATTAATCCGATAATAAACAGAAATACAACAATAGCACCAACGTATACGGGTCCGTCGGTCCAGGGCTGTGTTCCCCAATAACTGTGAAAGCTTTCTGCATATTGCGAAGCATTGTTAGCTCTTAATGCCCTCACTGTTTCAGAGTGAGAATCGAAAGGTCTATTGGCTCCTCCCTTGAAATTAGGAATAAGAAGTGTAAGAGTTTCGTCTATCCCATAGCTCCATTGAGTCGTATATTCCTTGTTTAGACCTTTTGCCCCGGCTGATTCTGGAAGGTCGAGGTCTGATTTTCCTCTTATTGAGTATTTTCCGTATTCATAAGTTGTCAGAAGTGAGGCCGAATTCATCCCTGCTGCAAGTATTACAGGGATAATCAGAACTGCGGATTTTTCGAAAAAAGCCGATATCTGCTTCTTGCGGGCCGAATAAATGAATTCGCAAACAATAAAAACTAAAACACATATAAGAGTGTAATATAATATCTGCGGATGATTTTGCATAATTTGCAGAGAGAGGAAAAAAGCCAGCATAAGGCTTCCTTTCAGGATATCTTTCCGGTAACTATATAACACACCGCCGATAACCGGAGCCATATAGGCAATGGTAAAAGCCTTTGTGTTATGTCCTGCTCCCAGAATGATAAAAAAATATGAGGAAAAGCCGTAAGCCAGGGCGCCGGCAATAGCTGTACGATAATCAACTTTGAACAGAAGGAGCAACAGATAAAAGCCTGCCATAGTCAGGAAAACTGGTGCGACAGGCAATTTAAATATCTTTAATGCCGAATCAACATATTGCATGAGGTTTCCATGGTATTTTACACTTATAAGATATGCCGGCATTCCACCGAACATTACGTTTGTCCAGAGTGGCTCCTCACCATATTTTTCCCTGTGTTCCCTTATTTCCCTCGCAGAGTTGGAAGCAACTGTTCCATCGTTGGTATGAAGTACTTTACCTTCAAGTACCGGATAAAAATAGATAACGGCAACAAGAAGAAATATCAAAAGAGCCGTAATATGCGGCAGAGCTTTTTTAATTAAACTTTTTATCTGCATTGTATAAATCTGATAAAGATTAATTATTATGACAAAAGTATGTATTTATACAATTTATTTATAGAATGAATAGTATAATATTAATTTAAATGGGTTAACATAGAGAAGAGAGATATTCGACAAATTCAGGAAATAGTTTATCTTCTCTGCATTTTTCCTCCCACGTTTGTCGTGCAGCGCTTCTGTATTCAAGGTAGTTATCGTTTCCGACAAGTTCTTCAATTTTTTTGGCCAGGTACGCAGGTTCAAAATTCAAAGGAATAATTATGCCGTTTTTTTCTGATACAATCTCAGGAGTGCCTCCTGCAGGTGTGGCAATAACAGGTATGCCGAAAGAAAGAGCCTCCATTACTGAAACCGGCACTCCTTCGGAACTGCTTACATTAATAAAAACATCTATCGTTGTATTTTTGTAATAACCAATAAGTTCATCGTGGCTTACTACTCCGGGGAATTCATAAGAAATATTTGCTGGAAGTTGTGATGCCAGTCTTTCGACCTTTTTACGGTATTTACCGTCGCCGAAATGTACCCATTCGGCTTTTATAGTGAGATGTTTTAATGCCATTGCCAGAAGTTCCACACGCTTGACGGGTACAATATTCGAGCAGGAAACGATTCTTATGCTCTCTCTTTTTTTGTAAGGATTTATTCCGTAATCTTTAGTTCCGATTCTTGAAAGAAAAATTTTTTCAGGTGGGATATTATATTTTTCCATCATATAATTTTTACCGGTTTCGGAAACAGTAACGATTAAATCTGTTCTTTCGAGCTGTTTTTTTCTCCATGGGATGTAATTATTGTTTGTGTGCTCGTACAGGTCGGAGCCGTGAAATCTTACTGCTTTTTTTGAAATTACTTCTTCCGGTAGAAATGGTATTATCTGGCTCCAGCGGAGGCCCCAATAAAAATATAGTATATCATTCTTATTGAAGAAATTAAGTAAGTTTTGCCTTTTTATTTCCGACATGAGTGTCCTTATGACAAGTAGATGAGTAAACCATATCCGGAATTTTGTAAATGATTTCCATACTCTTGCATTCAAGCCTTCCGATAGAAAAGGAGCAATATTATAAGTGTTAAATATACCCTTAAAAAGAAGCTCCGGACTTCTTTTTGCTTTTATCAGGGGAGGATTCAAAAGCTCGGCATTTTTAGGGATGGCTCGAATATTTTTATCAGTTCCTTTTTCAAAAGGGAGTATTGTAACTTTTTCGAATGACTTACACAAGTATTCAATCTCACTTTCGAGAAAAGCTTCAGATTTGCCGTATGGGTATCTGTCGGTAAATAATATTAATTTCCTTTTCATATCAAGCCTTGCTTTTTTTTCTTAAGGTAAAAGCAAGCCCAATCGCCCTGATTAATCTTATTGAGTCGTTTTGCTTCTTTGTCGAATTTTTTGATTTCTTTTTTTGTAAAAATATTGTCAGAAGTTTCCATCGGCAGGTTCCTTAAATATTTTTCACTATCAGTGAATTGCAGATGTGTTGAATCATACACTACTGAGTCAATAATAAATCCTGATTTCTCTGCCAGAATTTCCATGCTTTGAGGAGTGTAAAGAAATAAATGCCTGGGAGCTTCTAAACCTGCCCAGTAATCTCTGTATTTATGCCATGCAAAAGAATCTGCCACAGGGATTCTGATTAGAACGCAGCCTTCAGGCTTAAGAAGTCTGTTAATATGATAAAGTATGAAGTAAGGGTCGGGCATATGTTCGAATGAATGATGTAGCATGATAAAATCGTATTTGCCATTAATTTCCGAAACTTCCATTTTTTTTATTATCACACCTTCGGGGTAATTGATATCATTTTCAATATAAGGATCAATGCCAACCAGGTTCCTGAAACCGCTTCTGTAAAGCGAAAGAAGTTTTCTGCCTGAACCGGAGCCTATATCAAGAATGGATGAATCGAAATTAATTTCTCGTTTTCTTATCCAGGGAAAAGGATTTTCAAAAAAAAGTGAAAGTACAAAACCTGTTATATTAAAGTATCCCATATAATATCTGATTAAGCTTTTTTTAAGGAAAGCATTAAACCAGTTTAATTTTGATGGGAAAACAGGTTGCTGAAATGAATAGTATTCTTCAGGATAATATTTATCCATATTTTCCGGGATCTCTTTTATTTGGATGCAGTGGCACCTCGAACAGATAAAATAGATAAATTCTTCACCTGTTGCAAATCGCCTTTCTCTGGCTATAAAAGGTTCATTGCCTTTTTCATTTCCGCATATTTTACATTTCATCTGCTGTTCAGGTGCCGAAGAGTCTTTTTCCGTCATATCAGTCCGTCTATAATTTCCATGATTGACATAAAGCATATTTTTCTGTCGTAATATTTCATAGCATATTCTCTTCCCGTTCTTCCCATTGTTTTTCTCAGTTTGGCATCAGTAAGTAAAATTCTTAATGAATCAATCCATTCTTTTTCACTATCAGCAAGAAATCCATTTTCACCATGCCGGATTATAATATTGTTGATTCCAACCGGACTCGCGACACAAGGAATTCCTGCTGCCATATACAGATATAGTTTATATCCCCCTTTTGCTTTGGCAAATTCATCATCGGGCAGCGGCATTATTCCAACATCCATTTCGTTAAGGTCGTCACATTCTCTTTCAAAGGACCATGGCCTTACTGTACAATCAACTCCACTTATACTAAATGAAGAATTTGCACCAACAATAAGGAATTTGAATGTAATTTCATTTGCAAGTTTTTGTAATGCCGATTCAATTTTTGTAATATATTCTACAGTCCATTCCGAGCCTGCCCAACCCACAACGGGTATTTCGTGTTGAACTTTATTTACCTGCGGGAAAATCCTTTCAGTTTCGACTGGTGAAGGGATTATTGTTGCCTTTTTGTTAAACTGCATAACAAATGTGTTAAGATAATCAGTACTTACTACGACTGAATCAGCGTATTTAATCATTAAAGCTGTTTTTTCAGCGTTTCTGCGCCGGTTTCCCTGAAGATATAAAGCATCGTCAAAATCATAAATAATAAAAGCTCTTTTTTTAATTTTTGAGAGCATCCATTCAGAGATAAAAGTACGTTGAATGAAAATAATATCCCATTTACGGAAAATGAGAAAAAAAGCTCTTTTAATCCACAGAAATCTTTTAACGAGAGGGAAGGTAAAATATTTACTGAACAAAGAGTGTGGCTTTAGAGGTATTCTTGGTATGTGGCAGACATTTATGCCCGATTCTTTAAACATAGGTATATATAAAATTGCCCTTACCCTGGCGCTTGCCTGATCGAAGCTTCCGTCGGTAAGCATCAGCATTCTTTTTGTTTCTTTCTTATTTTTTTCGTTCTTGCCAGCCATATCTGACAGGTAATATCTTATATTATTTTCTCACAATAGAAAGTTTTAGTCTCACTTTTTAAGTTTTAGCCGTTTAAGAATATCGTTGGTTCTTTCAGTGATGTCTTCTGAGATACTTGAAAAATATATAGGAGGAAAGTAAAGTATTATGATAGCTAAACATCGAATAAAAATATCGGCAATCAGATTGTCCATAACAGGGATTAAAGAAGTAATGAACCATGATGCTCCGCCGATTAAAATAACGAATAGAAACTTTATGTTATAGGGTTGAAGCCCAAATTTAATATAAAGGAAGATGTATCTCATTATATTCAGAAGTGTAAGTGCTCCGGCGCTTCCTATAGCAGCGCCTGTTATTCCGAGCCGGGGAATTAAAATAATGTTTGCAGCTACTATTAAAACAACCAGTAACATAAGGAAAAACGACTGAACTTTATAATACCTGGAAGTACCAAAAATTGAACTGTTTGCGCCTGTGGCCATGTCGATCAGATTGCCAAGCGATATAAAGAAAATAACCCATTTACCTGGTAAATATTCAGGGCCTATTATTCTGAAAATATTGTCTATGTTTGCCCAAATCCCAATAAAAAGCAGTAATCCAATAATAAAAAGAGTCATGCAGCTTTTGTTGTAAATATTTTTTATAGTATTAAGATCGTTGTTTTTCCATGCATCTGCTGAAACTATCCCTGTTATCCTGGAAATTGAGCGGGCTGGCATGCTTATTACTGCCCCAAAGAAAAAGCAAATTGAATATATTCCGGCATAACCGAGTCCGATCATACTATTTACCATTATCACGTCAATATTTTGGATTGCAAGTAATGAGAACCCATTTAAAATACTAAAGAGTGATACTGTAATAACTGACTTTCTTAGATCATTGTTTAGAAATTGAAAATCAGGTTTAAGTGAAAACTGTTTCTCTCTAATAAGAGAAAAAGCAATAAAAACAGTTGGCGCACATAGAGCGATAATGTAAAGAATAACAAATTGATGAAAAGAAATAATATCAAAGAAAAAAAGAGCGATAAATATTATTATCAGAATCCTTTGTAAAACTTCTTTCAGAAATGTTCCTTGAACGCTGTTATATAATGCGGTGTAATAGTTGTCGAGAATGGAGAAAAATATTTGAAAAAAGACCAGAATGATTAAATAGTTAAAATAACGGGCTACCAGCGGTGATTTTTGAACATTCATGCTGAGCATATAAGGCTTCAATATTACCAAGAGGATAGTAGTAAGTATAAATCCTGCAAGTCCTACAAGCATAGCCAGTGCAAGGAATCCGTTATGTTTTCTTTCTTCGTCTCTGAACCATGGGAATAAGCGGATAGTGGCCCCGTTAATGCCGAGAGTTCCGAGTATCGCAATAAGAGAAGAATAGGCTACAATTATTTTTAGAAGCCCTATCTGTTCGGTAGTGTAAATCCGCGGGAAAAGAATCCCCGTGGTGATAAATCCAAGAATCAGACCTGTATAAACATATATTGTCCCTTTTGCAGATTGTTTAAATACAATTCCCAACTGTAACTATTTTGATTTAGGTTTAATTAAAAGCAAATTTATGAAAAGCTGACTATATTTAGATTCAGTACATTTTATTGAGAATATTTGCAATTTCCCCGGCAAGTTTTTTTCTTGAGAAAAGAATAGTTTTTTCTTTTGCAGGGCAAAGCTTGTTTTTTATGAGTTGAAGTATAGCTTTTTCAATATCATTGGTATCATAGCCCGCTATTAAACCCCCACCTGTCCTTCCGATTATTTCTGCCGCGTCGCCGTCTTTCGGCCCTATTAAAACAACAGGCCGGCCCGATGCCAGATATTCGAATAGCTTACCTGTGACAATTGATTTATTGCTCTTGTGGTCAGGGATAATAAGTAATAATGCAGAAGAAGAAACCATATATTGTATAGCTTCAGGATGGCTCGCATAAGCAATGAATTCTATGATGTTCTCAGGAACATAAGATAAAAGAAGTTTTTTTTGTTCCGGAGATACCGTGCCTACAAATCTGAGTCTCAAAGTAATACCTGAATCGGTCAATTTTTTTACTGCTTC
>ENA-UOWE01002099-UOWE01002099.1-activated-sludge-metagenome-genome-assembly--contig:-NODE-2099-length-22650-cov-8.335605_pt1 | contig 22650 bp, 20 predicted proteins | sample MGYA00249841_ERZ761562 | MGnify/ENA primary metagenome ERZ761562 (study PRJEB28883, sample SAMN05720200) | activated sludge metagenome | isolation source: Anaerobic digester | place: Japan... | reverse complement strand
ACATCGAAACTTACGATAGCTTTATATTATTTTATTAGCTACATCAGGCAGCGCTTGTCTTTATGTAATAATCCAGATTAACAAAGACATGTGATATTGTTAACTGGATAATTGAGGGATGTCCCGTCCCTCTTTTCAAAATGCCCCGGTGTATTGCTATTTCTTCTGCTGTGACTGTCGAAAGCTTTGGCCGAGACGCTTCAATCCATCAGAACAATCACGGTTTGGCAAATAGGCCTCTATCAATAATAGTTTGCCTTTTTCCTGTGTGGCGATTTTCATAGCCTGTTCAAGTTCTTCCTCTGTGGTAACACGGATGCCGATAGCATTAGACCCGTTATTGTCAAAAACCTCTGCAAGCCTTGAGTATTGCCACATTTGTAAATCATTATAAGGACCGTCTTCATGAAGCAGACGTTCGATAAGATAACCGTCGTTGTTGATTATGATAATAATGGCAGGGCAACGTTGGCGAATCAGGGTGGAGACTTCCTGTGCTGTCATCTGGAAAGCACCGTCTCCGGTAAGGATTACCGGACGTTTTTCTGGACGGGCCAGTGCCACGCCTAAAGCCGCCGGAGTACAGTAACCGATGGATGCATAATAAATTTGAACAATGAAGTTTTCAGGCTCTTCAATATTAAACTCCGGGGCAGCACAGAAGGCGTCGCCAGGCTCTGCGAGAAGAATCATCTGGTCTTCGAGGTAATAATTAAGACATTCATATAAACGGTGTGCCGTCAAAACACATGATTTCTCAGGTATAAACAGCTTTTTGGGGCGGTATGACTCTGCTGGATGTGAAGCCAGGTATGAACGAGGCTTAACCTTAGAGGTCAGGCTTTCAATGAAATCTTTCAATAGGATTTGATCGTAGTAATGGTTGCCGATACGTACCTTATTGTTTCCAGCAAAAATCGTTCTTCTGCTGTCGAGATTTATGCTGAACATACCAGTGTCCAGATCTGTTATCCAGACCCCGAGAGATAAAAGACAGTCGGAATCCTCCACCTGACGGCGTACAGCTTCCCTGCTCCATCCGCCCTGATAAATACCTACAAATTGAGGATGAAGTTCAGGTAATACGGATTTGCTGCTGAGCATTGTAGCAAAAGGAACTTCAGCCGTTTCGACAAGACGAAGTGTTTCTTTTCCAAGCCCGTAACGAACCAGTTCGGCACCTGCAAGTATCAGCGGATGTTTGGAGCAGTTGAACATATTAGTGGCTTCTGATATACATTCTGAAAGACTGTCCTTATCAGAAAAGAATGGCTCAACATAATGCAATTTACGCGGCTGGCGACATGGAGCACGTACTATATCGGAAGGAATTTCCAGATATACAGGCATCTTACGGGATATGCAACTCATTATCACACGGTCAATTTCATCAGGTGCGGTATTTGGATCCAATAATATAGCTGCATCAGTAGTTACTTTCCTGAAAATCTCAAACTGAAGATAATAGTTGGAAACGAGGTGATGAACCAGGGCTCCTGATTCCCTGCTCCGTGCCGGTGGGGCACCACTGATGATAATAAGGGGAACGCGCTCGGCAAATGCACCGGCAGCAGCATTCAAAATACTAAGCCCGCCTACTCCATATGTTACAACTGCACCACCAGCACCGTTTATCCGTGCATATCCATCCGCTGCATAACCAGCATTGAGTTCATTACAATTTCCTACCCATTGGATGGGGCTTGCGATAATTTCGTCCAAAAAATCAAGAACATAATCCCCTGGAACCCCAAAAAGATGCTTAATGCCTATTTCCTGCAAACGGCTGAGCAGGTAACTCGAAACCGTGCAATTTGCTTCCATTGATCTACTCCTTTATTCATAAATTTCTGCTGCGATTGATTCATAAACCATTTTTTTAAAAATGTTACCACATATATCCAATAATTGCATTATTTAACACAAAGTCCTCCAAACACACACTATCCCATTGATAATAAATATCATTTTCACGATTACAGTTTTAGCAGTTGGATAACCCTCTTCTTTGGGTCGGATAAAAAACTTTACACATCAATGTCAAAATGAATATAATAAGTCTTTCGATGAGAACGAGAAAAGGCATAATCAATTACTCAAGACAGGATGATTATGTCAGAGGCATGGATCATTGAGCAATAACGGAACCTGAGAATATGCATGTATGTTTTTAAAAGAGGCTGAAGAGCGCCGCATTGAGTCGTTGTTCGTGTTGGTCCAGGAGCTTGCCCAGAACAGCGGCATAACAGCGTTCCCCTCCAAGACTCGCTCTTCATCGGCGATCATGGGGCTTGTGCCTCATGAAGCCGTGTCGCGGCGTGTTGCTGAATTGCAGGCAATGTCAATAGAAGAGTATATTGCCCAGGTTGTTGGGCCGGCTGAAGGTCCCGGACGGCCTTCAGCGCGCTCCTTGATTAGTGAGATTTCACGGCCATCTGGGCGAGCAATCGAGCAAGGACCGCTTTACGCCGATGAAGTTGATCTTGCAACTCCCGCCGGGAACCGCCGCCGAGTTGGCATCATAGCCCAGGAACGCACCACTGCCAATGGGATTTGGCAGCCCGTGCACCACCGTGAAGCGGCGCGGATCTGCCGTGAGTTCGCCGCTGCGAGACTTCCCATTGTAACACTGATTGACACCCCCGGCGCCGATGCGTCCACTGATGCCAATCGCCACAACCAGGCCCATAGTATCTCCCACCTTATTGCTGAGATAGCCAATGTTGATGTACCCGTAGTTGCAGTGGTGGTCGGTTACGGCTATTCGGGCGGTGCGATTCCGCTTGCTACAGCAAACGTTCTTTTGAGTTTGCCTTACGGCCTGTTCAATACGATTCAGCCGCGCGGACTTGCCAGCATAGCCCGCAGTCAGGGGCTCTCTTGGCAGGAGTGTGCGAGAATTGTGGGTGTTTCCGCATACGAGCTCTGCTATAATGGCTATATTGACGGCGTAATCGATTATGGCGAGGATCGACCGTCGCACAATCTGGTCTATGCCATAACTACTGCAATTGCGGCGGTCGAAGAGTCGGCCGCCTATTATGTTGATGAGTATCCGGAAATTTTCGAGCAGTATGCCCGGAACGTCGCGCGCTACATAAATCCTACGGGGACGGCATGCAAAGTTGCCGAGCTTTCGCAATTTACGTCGCCTGCCAATCTTACCGAATACCCCAGTATATTCGGTGAAGCATTGAAGCTGGCCCGTCATCTGAACATGCGCCGTAGGCTGCGTTTTACGACCGGCCGAGAATACGCACCAATTTCACAAATACAGCGCCATGCTGCAGCAGCTGGCCGCGAAGAGAAATATGGCGACAGCGCCCTGTTCCGTAAGTGGTGCGAAACACCTCTGGCAGTCCGCTATGAGCCCGAGCTGGCTGCGGCCTGGAAATCGTTTCAGTCGCGCAGACGGACACTGAACGAACAACTTGCCCATGCTCGTCAGATATCAGGAAATCAGCATGAGAATTATCTGCGTTCTCTGGAGCGCCTGACACTGACTTTGGGATTTTACCTCTATAACTTGTGGAAGCAGGATGCTCCTGGTAATTTTCGCGCACTGCTTGATTGGCTCGGCCGGCAGTCCCCTAACCGCGGCAAGCCGCCGGCCGATGCGACCGTGCTGGATATCATTCTTGATCTTCCTGTTTATAATGAACTTCTCGACCTGATCCACAACATGCTGCTGCTGGATGCCCTTTATCAAGGCGTTATTCGTCATCTGCCCAAGCTCGCGCGGGCAGCGCTCACAAGCAGCACTATCCAGGAAGCCGACATGGCGGAGGTGCTGGCTTCAGCTCTTCAGGATGCCGCACTTAAGCTACCCGAGCATAAGATGGAGGAGGTCAAAGCAAGGTTCCTGGCGTGGTTTCGTCAGCTGCACTCTGTTCACTGGCGCAAGCCCTGGCTGCGGCGTGTTCAGGAGTGGAAGATGCAGGCGCACCCACAGCTGGCAGCTCCATTATTCACGATTGTGACCTATGTCTTCACGACGCTTTTCCCGGAGTATGCCGCTGCCTGTGCTGGTGTTAGCCAGTATCGCGGTGAATTAAATCTGCGTAATATAGGCATGCGTGATTTTTGGAACCGCCTCGATCTTGCCTTTAAAGACCTGCTCATTCTTGAAGTCCTTGCGGACAGCAGGAATCGCATACCAATTACCGCTGTAATGATCATCAGCGAATTTTTCAGTGAATATACCCCGACTGATTCGGATCTTCGTACACTCGATCCGGCGCATTTTCCCGGCCTTCGGCAGTCCATTGAGCAAGCCCTGGACCAAGGGATCACCCCTTGTGGCGTTATTACCTGCATTGCCACGCTCAAAAACAGCGGCCGCCGTGTCGGGGCCGTTATTTCCAACAGCGAGTTTCAAGCCGGCGCCCTTGATATGGCCGGCGCAGAAAAAATTTGCCGACTGCTGGTGCGCTGTGCGCGGGAGCGCTTGCCGGTACTTTGTTTTATCTCCTCTGGAGGCATGCAGACAAAGGAAGGGGCCGGAGCGCTGTTCTCGATGGCGGTCATAAATGACCGCTTGACCCATTTTATTAAGGATTGCGAGCTGCCAGTGGTCTGCTTCGGTTTTGGCGACTGCACCGGCGGAGCTCAGGCAAGCCTCGTCACACATCCACTGGTGCAAACCTATTATTTTTCCGGTACCAACATGCCTTTTGCCGGACAGGCTGTAGTGCAGGAACACCTGCCGCTGAGTGCGCGCCTGTCGAACTATCTATCTCTAATCCCCGGTGCTATGCGGGGATTGGTGAGGCATCCCTTCATCACAGATCTTGATCAACGCCTACGGGGGATCGATCCCGAGATCCCGATTGCAAGGTTGTCAGGGGCTGAAGTTATTGAAAGTGCGATTCAGTGGGAGATTTTACCCGCTACGGTCCCGGCAGAGAAGGCCCCCGACGAGGAGGCTTCGCTGTGCCGGCCGTTCCGTCGGGTACTTATCCATGCCCGCGGCTGCACGAGTGTACGGCTGGTGGAGCGGGCACAGTCACGGGGACTGGAGGTAGTGCTAGTGCAGTCCGACGCAGATATTCATTCAGTAGCTGCCACAATGCTGCGCCCTTGCGACAGACTGGTTTGCTTGGGCGGAAGTACACCTGCCGATAGTTATTTGAACGGTATGAGCGTGATTCGCATCGCCAAGCGTGAGAACGCCGAGGCTATTCATCCTGGAGTGGGCTTTCTGTCCGAGAGTCCTGACTTTGCGGAGGCGGTGCGTCGCCAAGGGCTTATCTTTATAGGACCTCGTTCAGCCAGCATGGCACGCATGGGCAACAAATCAAACGCAATCGAGACTGCCTGTGAATTGGGGATTCCGGTGGTGCCTGGCAGTTTCGGCGTAGTGACCGACGCCGCCGCCGCGGCGCAGATCGCCGAGGAGATAGGCTATCCTGTTCTGATAAAAGCAGTTCACGGTGGAGGGGGGCGTGGAATCGGCATAGCCCACGACCTGGATGAACTGAAGAGCCGTTTTGCGCTGCTTTCGACCGAGGCGTTGAGCGCCTTTGGAAACGGCGACCTTTATATTGAAAAATATATCACCCGCATGCGGCACATCGAAGTGCAGCTGTTGAGGGATCACGGCGGCTCTACCAGAGTGCTCGGACTCAGGGACTGCAGTATTCAGCGCAACCGACAGAAGATTCTCGAGGAATCAGGCTCGACAATGTTGCCGCAGCAGCTCAAGGAGACGGCTTCTATGTATGCCGTCTTAATCGCGGAAAGGATCGATTATCTCGGTGCAGGGACGGTGGAGTTTATTTACGATCTCGAGTCTCGGCAGCTCTACTTTATGGAGATGAACACCCGCCTGCAGATCGAGCATTTAGTAACCGAGCTGGCGAGTGGAACCGCGATTGTTGATGCCCAGTATGAAATTGCGGCCGGCGGGGATATTTCCGGGGTATCCTGTACACAAGACGGTTATGCGATAGAAGTACGCATTAATGCCGATCATCTGAAATTAGGGGCCGACGGCGTTCCGACTTGGTCCCCAAATTCCGGCACCATCACCGAATGCGTGCTGCCGCCGTGCGAGCATATCACCGTTGTGAGTTCCATTCGCAGCGGCTCACTGGTTTCACCCTATTATGACAGCATGATCGTGCAAATCATCGCACGAGGTCCGGATCGGATGGAGTGCATCACGCGCCTTGCCGAGTATCTGAAAAAAGTCCGCATCTGCGGTGTCTACACCAACCTCAGCCTGTTAAAAGCGATATTGCAAGACCCTGTTTTTCGCGCAGGGGAGTATGATACGGGCTATATAGACGGGCTTTTCCGACGTATTGACTCGCCCCGCTTGATTGCCGAGGGTGAGCGTGAAGCCGCTGTAACTGAACGGCGGTTTAACCGCCGGTTGGTGGAAATTGAGGGCAGTACGGAGCTGCGTGTCCTTGCGCCCCGGGTCGGTGTTTTTTACCACGCCGCTTCATCTGTTGACCCGCCGCTGGTGAAGGAAGGGGATCTGATTACCAGAGATAAAACCTTCGGACTCCTGGAGGTAATGAAGATCTTCACCGAGCTGAACCTTGCGTCCTACAACAACAATCAGGAGCAGATTTACGACGCTTTTGAGTATCAGGTAACCCGGGTAGCAGCCGCCAATGGCCAGCTTGTCAACCCCGGAGATCTGCTATTGGTCGTGAACCCTTTGCCGTAATCTAATTCAAACAGGTCATTTCAAACACACACTCAGCGCAGAATATAGAACCGGAGAAAGGGGGCTTAAATTGTTTTAATATTGTGTATGCATTTCAAACAAATTTTGTATATAGCATTAAAAAACTTGACATTTAACAACACTAACAGTTAAACATTGCTTATTATAAATTTTAGCTTGTCCAGAAACAGAGTATTATTTGGAGGGGAATAAAATGACTGAGCGCGATTATGAGATAGATATATTCAGACCGGGTGATGCTTCCGGTGTGGTGAAACTTTTCATGGAAGTCTATGGAAATGACTATCCTGTCAAGATAGTATATGATCCTGAAGGGTTTACAAGGGCAGCTGAAAGACGGGATTATATCTCTGTGGTTGCACGTACGCCAGAAGGGGACATTGTCGGCTTCTCATCCTTTTACCGGTCTGCACCTAATCAGAAACTCTATGAGATGGGGCTTGGCATGGTTTCGGCCAAGTATCGGAGAACAGCTATCCTTGGTCTTCTGATGCGCCGCCTTGTGAAGGAAGCTTTTACAGCACCAGGCTTTGATGCCTTCTTCGGGGAAGCGGTATGCAATCATGTTTTGATGCAAAAAGGCACGCTTGTTTTTAAGACGGTTGAGACGGCCATTGAAGTCGACCTCATGCCTTCAGAAACCTATGAAAAGGAACAAAGCGCTGCAGGAAGGGTATCTGTTGTGGTTTCTACAAGAACAATAGTCCCCAGGCCTCACGTTATTTATGTTCCCGAAATATACGATGATTATCTGGCATATGTTTACAGCAATTTCGATGATAACCGCACCTTCAAGCGGTCAATTGAAAAACTGCCTTCTGATAGATCTACCTCTGCGGCTGTTCAGATATTCGAGGGCGCAAAAGTAGCGAGGGTTTCAGTCAATGAGGCGGGATCTGATTTTGGGATTATTTTAGACTCAGAAGAAAAGGAAGCCCAAAACAAGGGTGTCACTGTAATGCAGGTATGGCTTAACCTTTCGTTGCCGTGGATTGGTGAATGTGTCGAAATTCTTCGTTCAAGGGGTTATTTCTTTTGTGGAACCTTCCCCAGGTGGTTTGGCGATGACGGTCTGCTTATGGAGAAGATTGAAGGACGGCCAAACTGGGAAGGGATAAATCTCTATACTGACAGGGCTAAAAATATTCTTAGCTTCATAAGAAATGACTGGGAAAGGACGCAAAGTGGTGTATGATGCTTTTCGTGGATACCAAAGTTGATGCACAATACAGAAACGGAGGCAGAAGAGGCCTGGATACCTATCCCCTGTTGCCTATAAGAAACAGTTTTTGTGTGGAAAGACACAGCATTAAAAATATTTAGTCTCCACGATTGACTGCCTGTTGCCCAAATACAGTATGTGCAGGAACACTGTTTCACTCCCTGCTTCGTCTGCGCTTTTTACCCACTACAGACTCGAATTTCACTTAAATTTCGCAAACTCGTCCCATATAATGCATGGGACTCAAACATGCGAATTTACCCTTCGGGGCGTTCATTCTCGTTGAGTGGGTCCCCAAAAATGCTCGAAGGCGCGACTCGTGAAAAGTTCTTCCTGCTTTTATATAAAGAGTTGACTAAAAAGCTGTTAGGGCAACAGGCTGTTAACATCAGGGGTCCAAAAAAACCGCTAAAGTCGGGTTGACAATCTATTACAAAAAGTATATATTCAAATATATATTATGGAGGTGTTTATGGAAACGGCAAAAATATTTAAAAATGGGCAAAGCCAGGCTGTACGTCTTCCAAAAGGGTGCAGGTTTGAAGGGAGTGAGGTTTACGTAAAGAAGATGGGCGATATCGTGCTTCTCATGCCCAAGGATAAACCCTGGGAGCTCTTTGTAAACAGCCTTGACCGATTCACTGATGATTTCATGGAGAAAAGGATTCAGCCGCCGCCGGAATCGAGGGAGTCCCTGTAATGATTTTCATGCTCGATACCAATATTTGTATTTATGCGATCAAACAAAAGCCACAGAAGGTGATCGACAGGGTGCGGGCTTTAAGAATGTCCGATCTGGGAACCTCATCTATTGTGCTTTCTGAGCTTGAATACGGAGCAGAGAAGAGCAGCAATCCAATACAGAATAAAGTAGCATTAATACAGTTTTTTGCCGGGATTGATATCGCCGATTACGATGCGACGGCAGCGCGTCATTATGGAGAGATCAGAACTTATCTGGAAAACAATGGCCAGACAATAGGTTCAATGGATATGCTGATAGCCGCACACGCAAGAAGTCTCGGCGTAATACTTGTGACCAACAATGAAAAGGAATTCGGAAGGATACCTGGATTAAAGATTGAGAACTGGGCTCTTTGAGCGAACCATATGCCAGGCATAAACGGAACATGCGCCCATGACCGATTATCAAGTGCAAATTGATTTCTTGTTCTTATATACATGATGCAGTTAATAAAATCACTCTTTCATCTGGCAATTCACTATCAAAGCCAAACTAATGACTCTGTATGGTTTTTTTGTGGAAATATCAGTTAGATTTTCCGGGCAACTACGAGATGATGGAGGCTTGTCTGCCAGAGGATAAAAGGGAGGTTTCTTCTGTCTTCAATCTTTAGTCCCTCTTCCAGAAAAAGCCTCTCAAGGGATTTGGGCGTCCATTTTTTCTCATGACCTGCCTCATAAAACGCCTCTTTGAACATGAGCATTGCAATCCTGGCTATAAAAAAATTGCGATCATTGGGTATTGTCATTATAATAAGCCCATCTTTTTTTAATACCCTTTTTAGCTCTTTTAAACCCTTATGCGGGGTTTTTAAATGCTCAAGCATGTCTATACAGATGCAGACATCTATGGAATCGTTAGCCAAAGGCAGATTATATACATTTGCCCTTATAACATCAAGGTTATATTTTTTACAGATTTCTACATTCTCTTTTTCAAGGTCTATCCCAAAAATAAATTTTTCAGGGAAGTTTTTTTTCAATTTTTCGAGACCTATGCCCTCACCGCAACCCATATCAAGGATAATTCTATGCCCTGGATTTATATAAGAAAAGGCAATACTGTCCCGCCAATCCCAATACCACCTCCCGGGGCCTCCTTTTGCATACTGCACTCTCTGGTATATCATTCCATCTTTTGGTAGGTCAGGATGAACAGGCATGGTGAAATTTAACAAAATACTGTTTATCTGTCAAACCAAGATCATTGAAGAAGGTCTAAGAATTATCGATAAATATCTTAAACCACATCTCCAGGTTGAAGATCTTCCATAATATCTGGGTTGCATCCAGTTTTCTCTGTCTGTGTTCCTCAAAGACATGGCGGAGTACACCCATATCATAATATCCTCTTTTTTTAGAGGCCCCTGAAAATATGACATCTTCCATAAATCTGCCAAACCTCTCATCCCTTATCCACTCCTCAAGAGGCGTGGGGAAACCGAGCTTCAATGTCCTTTTGTAGATTTTTTCAGGTAGAACACCCTTCATGGATTCTCTCAGGATGTGTTTTGACAGGCCATTACGGAGCTTGAATTCAGATGGAAGGGAAAAAAGAAACTCTACAACCCTGTAATCGAGAAAAGGCAGCCTTGCCTCTATGGAGAAACTCATGGAGTTCTTGTCCTCTTCCCTTAACAACTGTGGGAGGGAGAATTTCATCCTGTTGTATAATGCCCTGTTCAGGTCTGTCATGCTGTACATGAGGGAGGGATACACAGAGTCCTTGGCATATCTTTTTATAAAACTCTTGTCTATGGCAGAATGAAAGTATCTTGACATGGCCTTGACCTTTAAAGATGCAGGAAGCATTAAAAGTATAATCATAAGAAAGGCGTCATTTTCCCTGAAGCACCTTTTATAGCCTTTTATCTCGTCATAAAGCCCTGATAAATCCATTTTTTTTATTTTTTCAAGAAAAAGATAGGCAAAGAAAAACGGGTATCCACCCATGAGTTCATCACCGCCCTGGCCATCAAGCAGGACCTTTACATTGTGCTCGTGGGTCAACTTCATTACGCACCACTGGGCAAATATACTTGTCCCGCCGAATGGCTCCTCCTGATGTGTTATAAGAGAGGTAACATCATTAAGAAGGTCATCTACTGTAGGGGTTGTAAAATGACCTTCAAAATCACCTTGATGGATTACCTCATGGATATAGGGGGATTCATCTATGGATGGGTCGTCAAAGACCACGCTGAAGGATTTGAATCTCTCTGTAAATCTCGGACCGAATTGCCCTAGGTTGCAGACTATAGACGATGAGTCAAGACCGCCACTTAGGCATGTCCCTATCTCCACATCGCTTCTTAGCCTCAGTCTTATTGCATCTGTGAAGAGTTCTCTAAAGCGGTCTGATGCATCCTCAAAACCCCCATCCCATCTATTTTCAAGAGGTATATCATACCACCTCTTAATATCGAGTCTTTTTTTGACAAGGTCAAAGGTCATGTAATGACCGGGCAGTAGGCTGTGAATACCGTCAAAAAAGGTGTCTTCGCTGTAGTTATAGAAATTGTATAAAAGATAGTCAAAGATTGCGGTCTCATGAGGTCTTGCTTTTCTATCGGATAGAAAAATAATGGGCTTTATCTCTGATGAAAATATAAATCTTCCGTTATAAAACATATAATACAGTGGTTTTACACCAAATCTGTCCCGTGCAAGAAAAAACCTCTTTTCAAGGCTGTCATAGATACAAAAGGCAAACATGCCGTTGAATCTGTCGAGTGCGGATTCCCCCCATTCCTTGAATGCATATATTATGACCTCGCTGTCTGTGTCTGTTGAAAACCTGTGGCCTTTTTCTTTTAGCTCCTGTCTCAATTCAATGTAATTGTATATCTCGCCGTTAAAGACAAGGTAATACCTGGCCTCACTATCTACCATAGGCTGCCTGCCGGCAGAGGTGAGGTCAATTATGGACAATCTTCTGTGGCCCAGAGACATCTCATCATCCAAAAAAAAGCCCTCATCGTCAGGCCCCCTATGGCACAATAACTCCATTGCCCTATTCAATTGTTCTTTATTTTTCCAGTTGAATCCTACAATCCCGCACATAATCCTTGAGAAATCTTAACAGGTTATCCCTCTCCTGAGAAAAAGAGGGCTCAAGCTCGCCTTTTCTTAAAAGTTCTTTGACTTTCAAGATGGTCTCTTTTAGTTCCTCTATATCATTAACAACAAAGACCCCCCTCATATCCTTGAGTCTATCTGCAAGTTCAAGCTGATGGTCGTCGAAATGTTCGTTAAATTGCATTTTTCTTGGTACGACAATAATGGGTTTATTGAATTTTAGTGCATTCAAAACAGTTCCTGTTCCACAGTGCCCTATAATAAAAGATGCACACTTAAAATACTTAATGATATCTTGAAAATTCATAAACCTGAACCATTTTATATTGTTAGGCCGATGTTTTATGTGCCCTATCTGGGCAACTATCTCTTCATCTAACTCCTTTGCAATCTCATCTATCTTGTTAATAAGCCTTTCAAAGTCCACACCCTCTATTGAAACTCCTACAGTAACAAAAATCATATAAGTCTTCCCTGATAAAATGCTTTTTTATATTTTTTTTTCAGTTCAAACCATTGAACCAAAAATACATGGGCAAACCTGTATAAGAGCTTGCCGGTCATAGAGAGGTCATGAACCCTTGTTAGGGATTCCATATATATTGTCCTTGCACGAAATACAAATCTACCTAATAAAAATGCCGGGACAGCTATCTCAGACCCGGTGGAAAATATAATATGAGGCCTTCTTTTTAAAAAAATTCTAAAAATTGTCAAAAAACTCACAAGTAACGTAATCGGTAGTCCTAATTTTATAGAATATCCAAACCACAACTTTATCCTGTGTATATATTTAATATCTGTTAGGGAAAGCTCCTTTACATTGGGAAAATCGAGGGTTATCAGATAAAGATCTGTCCCTTCAAAGGCTTCTGTTACACTCAGAGCCTGTGTCATGTGTCCACCTGGTGATGCTATAATATAAACATTCATAATCAATTTTTTTATAAGCAGTAATTATTTAATAATAAAAGCTTAATATTATTTCTTTATTTTATAATATGCCAACTTTAAGGAAAAACATTATATAAAAAATAAAAGAAGAATATCATGGTTGAAAAGAATAATACAAGAAAATTTATTCTTTAAACTGATCTTCATCTTAAAGGTATAGAATGTATCCATAGGGCTTTAATTGTATGAAAAATACTTAAAAAAATTGCAATGATTATACATTTTATATATAATTATTTTTCTATATGCCTTGAGAGATATGTATATAATATTGTCAAATATCCATTTAATTAACCAAACTCAACCTCATTCTCATCAGAGAAAAAAGTGAGCATCTCGAATATAACAGGAACTAATCTTGCCCGGAACACAATATTAAACTTTGTGGGTCAAACATTTCCCCTAATAGTTGCTTTTTTAGCTATACCCTTCATTATAAGAAATTTAGGAACAGAACGATTTGGCATCCTTTCGCTTGCATGGATGATAATTAGTTATTTTAGCCTATTTGATATGGGCTTAAGTCGTGCTACAACTAAATTGGTAGCCGAAATCATCGCGAGCGATGATAATAATAAACTCCCGGCTATTGTTTGGACGTCCATTAGCAGTCTTCTATTACTTGGAATAGCAAGTGGATTACTGCTCGCTCTTCTAACCCCATTTCTTGTAAAACATTTCTTTAATATCAGTGCTGCCTTATCGGGTGAGGCAAAAACTACTTTCTTACTTCTTTCTTTATCAATTCCTTTAATAGTCATATCAACAGGACTTAGAGGAATACTTGAAGCAGGTCAGCATTTCGGCATCGTGAATATGATTTTTATTCCCTTGAACACTATGAACTTTCTTGCCCCTATTGCAGGAATACTCTTAGATTTTCACCTCCCCGGCATTGTATCATTAATGGTTTTTGCAATGCTTTATGCTTCAACCGCTTGCTTCTTTACCTGTTTACATGTTTATCCGATACTTTCAAAGAACAAAACTTTTGACAAAAAACTTTTAAGGTCACTTTTTTCACTTAGCGCTTGGATAGCTGTCGGCAATTTTCTTGGCCCTATCATTATGTGCCTTGATCGTTTGATAATTGCCAAATTGCTTACCATGTCAATATTGGCATACTACACAACGCCCTATGAAATTGTAACCAAAATATGGGTAATCCCAATGAGTATCGTAACAACTCTTTTTCCAGCTTTCAGTGGTATAGATGCATCAGGTAATCAAACAAGCGTTCATTATCTCTTTATTCGTTCATTGAAATATCTGATAATTATATTATTTCCATTGATTCTAATCCTTGTGTTATTTTCTGAAACTATTCTCACTCTATGGATTGACCACCAATTTGCTATGCACAGCAGCAGTGTGATGAAAATCCTTGCTATAGGTACCTTTATTAATTCACTCGGTTGGATTCCTGCTACTTTCCTTGTAGCTCTTGGCCGCCCAGATATACAGGCCAAAATTGTTCTTTTCGAATTTCCTATTTTCATAGGGCTTGCCTTACTGCTTATAAAAAACTTTGGTATAGAAGGTGCAGCTATGACTTGGTCTCTTTTAATGGCCACAAATCTACTGCTTGTATTTTGGGCTATAAAAAGGTTTTTTGGTTTATCATCAAGATTTTTCCTTAAAAAAGAAATGCTTAAAACTATAACTTCGCTTAGTATTGCTGCGCTTTTATTAATAATAATGAAACCCTTTTGCATTTCAACAATAGAACAAATTTCTGTTATTTTTATATTCCTTTTAATAACAATTGTGTTGATTTGGTATTTTAGTTTAGATTACGGTGAACGAACAGGTATCACTGCATCGTTGAGCAGCTTTTTTCGAGATAATTCATCAAAGCAATAGCATATCTTTTAAAAAAATCAGAACTTTTTAAAAATTGCATTACTAATCCTTTCAAGAAATTTTGCATGACTGATAAAAAAAGAAATTGTATCAGTAATTAGCCACAATTTTTTCTTAAAAGAAAAAGAAGTATTCCTAACAAGATTCAATTGTCTGAACATAAGTATAATGTATTGTAAAATCACATGAGCAGATAGAAATCTTTTACGTCCAGGCCACATAAATTCAATTTGCCTTTTTTCAGCCTCATGTTGGGTCTCTCCTGGACGATTCTGTCTCATAGAAAAGAGTGCGTCTGGTATTTGCACAAAGCTCCCTTTCAAGCTGAGTTCTGCAAGTAAAAGATAATCAGGACTTATTGCAGTGGCGATGCCGGATGTTTCTTTTAATGCTTTTAAACGAATTAGTCCATATATCATATCACAAAACTTTGCCTCATGGATGGTCTTACGAAATCTGTCCCAAGGATTATCTAAATTTGATGTATCTAAGCTTGTTGGAGAAAAACAAAGAAAATTATCGTCGGGACCGATAATCATGGCTTTGGCGTAACATAACACAGCATTTTTATTTTGCATTAAAACTTCTAAACAGCGGCTTAAAAATGTTTTATCCCACATATCATGATCACCTGCCCACATGAAAAATTCTCCTGATGAGAGTTCAATAAGGCGGTTAAAGTTTTTTGCAGCCCCGATATTTTCTTGATTCCTATAATACCTTATACGATTATCTTTTTTTGCGTATTCCAGGCATATTTCTCTTGTCCTGTCTGTTGATGCATTATCAGAAATTATTAATTCAAAATCAGTAAAAGTTTGTCTTAACAATGAGTCTAAAGCTTTACGAATATATTTTTCACCATTATATACAGGCATTCCAATGCTAATTTTGGGCGTAGAACTGACCATAGATTGAAAATCCCTTATCAAAAATATTCATCTGCGTTAGGATGACGACATAGATACATTTTATTTTTGTCTTTAAATTTTAAAAAATGAGATAAAAATAACCTTTTGTTTTTATAAAGTAATGCACCGGTTTGTATAACACAGGTAAATAGATAATATAAAATCATCCTTTTTGTTGGCCATGCTTCCTGTAAATATTTAAATATCATTGTAAAATTAATAGATTTATAAGAGCTTAATGGATGACCAATAAAATGAATTATCAAAGGCAATACTGCATTATTAGTTAGTCTCTTTAAAATTAACAGTTTTTCAGATGGATCATCGATTTCAAATCTTTTTATATTTCTTAATACATTAATTATACCTGGAAACCAGAATGAGTTATCTTTAAAAGACTTTTTATCATGTACTATATAAAAAGCAACCTCCTTATCTACATATACAATAGGATACATTAATGCTACTCTTAACATCATATCAAGATCGGCAACGTAGTGTGAATGTTGATCAAAACCACCAACAGCTTCAACACATGAAGTACGAAAAAGAGTGCCTGTTGATGCAGGGTGTTGTGATTTGATCATGGCCGATGCGCCATAACCAGCAGGATAATAGCCAAATGACATTTCCTTTGGGGCAGGCCCAAGGTAAAATCCGTTATCATCCACAATTGCAGTTGTACCAAAGCAGAGCCCTATCTTATTTCTTTCGAGCATTGTGTCTATCGTTGTTTGAAAAAATTCAGGCAACAGAATATCATCGTCACACAATATACAAAAAAAAGGGGTTTCCACTTTTGAAATAGCAAACGCCCAATTGGGGAGCATACCAATATTTTCAGGATGACGTAAATAATTTATTCGACTGTCTATTCGCATGGCATCAGCGACGACAGAAGGCGTTTCATCAGTTGAAGCATTATCCGATATAATTAGTCTCCAATTTTGATAACTTTGTCGTTTAACGCTGTTAATAGCTCGAAGTAACAATTTTGCTCTATTGAAAGTAGGGATAATAACTGTAATGATAGCCTCATCTTTTTCATATTTTGTTTTCATTATTTGCAAATTACTATGGCCGATCACAAATATATTTTGCTGGTGCACCTCCCCAAATCTGGAAAGCACCAACGTTACCCTCCACAACACTACCGGCTGCAATTATAGCCCCTTGTTTGATAACAGCTCCATCTAATATTGTTGAGTTAGCACCAATCCAAACATCATCTTCGATAATAATGCCACCTTTGCTCGGTAAAAATCCTTGATGCCTTATTGGTATTGCACGAGATAAATAACTATGATTTGTTGGAACTAATATGCAACCAGGGGCAATTAGCACATAATTACCCATTTTAATACCATTACCGGAATATAGAGTTGAATGAGCATTAATATAACAATGCTCCCCAATAACTATGTCACCTATGCCTCCAACAGCCTTTATAACAACGAAGTCATAAATTTGAGTGTATGCACCAATCAATATTTTACTTCCACGAATAGACGGTTGTATGGTAGCGGTCGGGCTTATAAATGCTGTGGGATGTATAAATAAATTTTTAGATTCTTTTTTTTCTTCCATTTTTCATTGACCTTTATACTTTTTATGCCTTTATTAATAAACCTTGACCAGTGGGTAACGCTAACACCCTTAAATCACGTTTTGACGCAAAATCATCAAAAGCTCTTCGTTGATCAATAGCAACCTGCCAACCATAATCATCAAGTAGCATATAACCACCAGCCACCAATTTGGGCCATAAATATTCAGCTGCTGCAATTTCTGAACGTGCATTATTCATATCGATATGGATAAAGGAAAACGTATTTGAATCCACTTTATCAAAAGTGTCTGGCACTAAACCTTGTACTATAATCACTTCTGGATACTTGCTGAATGTATTTATTACATCTTGCAAGCTTTCAGTGTAATATTCTTTAAAAACATCCCTTAAACGCAATTCATTTTCTGATAGAATCGAATCTGGCATTCCCTGATAGGTATCAAGTAGATAAAAATGTTTGCCCTTAATCTTATCGCCAAGATAGGCAACAATTGCTCGTGCAATTCCTCCCCGATTTACCCCACATTCGATAAAATCACCATCTAAATGACTGGCACGTTCTGCAAACCAACATGCAATATATACACGCCAGTGTACCGGCATGCCGGCCCATGAACCTGTTGCCTCTCCAGCTTTATAGGCTGAAAGAAAAAGCTCATCTCTCATAAAATCAGCGCAATGTTGAGTATATAAACCGTCTTGTGCATATGTTGGGTTTTGCACAAAGACACCACCAATGAACCAACCAATAACCTTTTTTACAACACCACTTAATAATCCCAATTTTATATTCAATATTCTCCCTCTTACATTAAAGTTTTTTATACTTAAACTTCAATATAATTTCTCTTATTTTACCCTTTTTAAGTAGCCATCAAATGCCTCGGTAATCATAAGTTTATCAGATTTTTCCTTGTCTATAATAAAATTATCATTTTTTGAAAGAAACTCTCTGATAGCTGTCATGGTATTATTTCCAACATCCCAAGGCCTATCTTTATAGTAACCTTTTGGAAAATATTCAATGAAAGTGTCGGGAAGAATCATATAAGAGCCAACCGTCACCAGCGGTGAATACAGTTCCATCTCTTTCAGTACATGCTTGTGTGTATGAAGGGAATCAAGGCAAACCATTACTTGCTTACGACTTCTCGCAATTTCTCTTACTTTTGAAACTATCTCTTCTGAAACGGAATCGCCTTCGAACATTTTTATACGTTTTGATAGAGGATGATTTTCTATTTCTTTTTTATTGTGTTCCCTTATATCAATATCTACTGCCACAACCAAACCATCTTTGCCTATCAATTCCAGCATAGATGCTGAAAAAATTATACTACCACCATGAGCTATTCCTGTCTCAATAATTAAATCGGGTTTTACATCCCAGATAATCTCTTGCATTATGACAATATCATTAGGAAATTTTATTATTGGTCTTCCTAGCCAAGAAAAATTATAGGTATATTTGTATTTATCTGCTTTTATCATCCACTCTATTGATAACTCTTTTAATTCATCGTCCTCAGACATTTTCTTAATATCTAATGCTCTTTCAAGTTTAAACTGTTCTATTGGATTCATTTATGTCCCCCTTAACATCTCAAATATACGAACAATATCTTTTTCAATCGTATGCTCCTTAGATGCTGAATACGAGAGAGTCTTAATCTTTCGAGTATCTACAATCAGGTTTTCACAGGTTAAAGGCTCGGCAGATTTTATATCCAACAAGCACTCTTTATCAAATAATTTCTTATAAATTTTTCTTGTCATTTCTGCTACTTTGATAATAGAAATGCTTTTCCCTGAAGCTATATTAAAAATATTGTTTTTATGTTCTTCGAAGTGTTCACACAATATATTAGTGATATTTGATACATCTTCAAGGCTTACAAAATCCCTTACCTGCTTTCCTGATGTATAAAGTGTAATCTTCCCTGTTTCAAATGCCTCTTTAATAAAACAATTCGGGACTAAGGACCATCGATTTATATTTTTGTTTTTGAAGGCACCAAAAACATTTGTAGGTCTTACTAAAATATAATTTAACCCATAGATGCGATGATACATCCTCACATATTCTTCTGCAAAAAAATGTGTAAGAGCATAGTCATTCTTGCATGCTACAGGGGTTGATTCGTCTATATAGCCAGTTTCTCTGCCATAAACCTGAAAAGTTGAAAAATATAAAAAATTGTTTATACCACTTCTTATGCAAAAATCCAAACAATTTTTTGTTCCCAATGTTGTAACTTCAAGAGCTTTTCTGGCGTCCCTTGAATCAAGATCATTTGCCGCTGCCAAATGGACTAACAGATTATATTTTCTCTTAAGCCTATGTGTTATAGGACTGGTGATATCTGCCAAATAAATATCAAATTCATCTATTAAGGCGGTAAAGTAGACTGGGATTGCACGATCAATAATTCCTACAGAATGTCCTTTTCTTCGAAATACATCTATAATATAGCTACCAATAAATCCCAGTCCACCAGTTACTAAAATATTCATTTATCTATTCTGAAATTAGGATAGCTTGAGTCTTTATCGGAAACGATAGGATTGTTTGTAGGCCAAGGTATTCTAAAAAAGGGATCATTCCAACGTATACCTCTTTCTTTTTCTGGTGAATAAAAGTTTGATACTTGATAGATAACTTCACAGTTATCTTCGAGTGTGAGAAATCCGTGAGCGCAATTTTCAGGAACATAAAGCATACGTATATCTGGCGACATTGAATCTAATACCACCATGAAATGTTGACCAAACGTTTCACTATTCGGTCTAATATCAATTATCACATCTAGTATTCTACCGCGGATACATCTTATAAGTTTTGCTTCTTCAGCTCCATCAATCTGATAATGCATGCCTCTAATTGTATTTTTTTTGTATGTTATTGAAAGGTTACTTTGAACCATATTATATTTTAATCCTTTTGCAGCAAATTCTTTTGCGCAAAAAGTTCTTGCAAAGATACCTCTATTATCTTTAAAAGGTTTCAATAAAATAATAAACGCATCCCTAAGTGAAGTTTCCTTGAATTCCATAAATCTTTAGCAAACCCTAACTACATCATTTTTTGAAGCTTTATTATTATATTCAACAATCTGATTTAATGAATATTCATATATATCTTTGCAGTTACTGTAATATTCTTTATACCACTCAATAGTCTTCTTAATAGCATCATGGATTCTATAAATGGGTCTCCATCCAAGATATAACAACGCCTTGTTAGTATCAAGTGCAAGGAATTTTGCCTCATAAGGTTGTTTATTTGCATCTAAAACATATTCACCCTTTCCCCAGATTTCTATCACGCAACTAACTAGGTCTTTTACAGTAATGACCTCGCCCCCCTTGGGTCCAAAATTCCATGAACCACTAAAAGTTTTCCCATTTCTTTCCAATATTGCGCCAAGCATTAGATAACCTGATAATGGATCCAATACAAACTGCCATGGCCTTATCGCATTAGGATTTCGTATTGAAATTTTCCTATTGTTTGTTAGTGATCTTATACAATCAGGTATTATTCTATCCTGAGCCCAATCACCACCTCCAATTACATTACCAGCTCGAACAGTTGCTAAAGCGACTCTATGGTTATTTCCAAATTCATCGGGATTGAAATAAGAATTTCTATATGCAGCTGTTACTAATTCTGCGCATCCCTTGCTTGAACTATACGGATCATACCCCCCCAAAGGATCGTTCTCTCTATACATATGCACCCATTCTTTATTTTCATAACATTTGTCGCTTGTAACAATTATGATACTTCCTTCATTTAATGTCGTCCTAAGGGCTTCAAGAACATTTACTGTTCCCATTACATTCGTCTCATAAGTCAATTTTGGTTCTATGTATGAATTTCTCACTATTGACTGTGCTGCAAGATGAAATACTATATTGGGTTTATATCTCTTAAATATTCCTTTTAGACTTTCCAAATCTCTAATATCACCGATTATATGTGTAATTTTTTCATTAAGTTTAAGGGTATCAAAAAGATTAGGATTTGTGGGAGGATTCAACGAATATCCAACAACATCAGCCCCGAGTTTTACTAACCACAATGTAAGCCATGCCCCTTTAAAACCTGTATGCCCTGTAACCACAACGCGTTTTCCTTTATAAAACTCTTCAAAATCTCTCGGCAACTTAATCACCAAATTTTCCATGGGGCTTTATTTTCCTTCCAAATTCGATTAAGGTATTCAACATCCCTCATTGTATCCATACATGCCCAAAAGCCATTATGCTTAAAAACCATCAATTGTCCTTCTTTTGCAATTTGTTCAAGAGCGCCAATTTCTAAATCGCATTCATCTTCATCTCTTAGATAATCAAAAATTTTTTTATTAAAAACAAAAAAGCCACCATTTATAAATTCTGTTGTGGCTTCAGGCTTTTCTATGAAACTTTCAACTATATTTCCTTTAATTTTTAGCTCACCAAATCGAGATGCAATGTTTACACCAGTAACCGTGGCAATTTTTCCGTGACTTTTATGAAAATCTAAAAGTGCATGTAAATTAACATTTGCAACATCATCGCCATATGTCATCATAAAGGTATCTTCATTAATATATTTTTCAACTCTTTTTAATCGAGCACCTTTTAAAGCCTTTTCTCCAGTGTCCGCTAAAGTAACTCTCCATCCAGCTTCATCATTACAACGATGGATTTTTACTTTTCCTGTATAATCACCAAGTTCAATAGTAAAATCATTGGTAAAAACATCATAATTATAAAAATACTCTTTTATCATTTCTCCCTTATATCCCAAACAAAGAACAAAATCCTTGTAATCGAAGCAAGAATAAAACTTCATAATGTGCCATAAAATTGGCCTTTCTCCAATATTAACCATTGGTTTAGGCTTAAATTCTGTCTCTTCCCTTAATCTTGTTCCAAGTCCCCCGCATAAAATTATTACCTGCATTTTTTACCTCACAAAAATAGTTTTTGCAATAATAAATAATAATCTATGTTTTAACTATTATTCTACTATGGCTATCTTTTTTGTTTTTATTTTGAAATTTTTCAAAAGATAATAAAAATCCATTAAAGAAATGAGTCTTCTCATCTGAATAATTTTCCTTTTTTTTAACATTATTGACAAATAATATAAAGCTGATTTATACACTTTTGCAACAATTTTTATAAGTATAAATATCGAATTTTGTTTTGTAAATTTTCCAACAGCTCCCTTACCATTAAATGCATAGAAGAATTGATATAAGTAACGAAAAACAGTAAATAAAACACCGTAACCAATTAAAATAATAGGGTAGTTCTTAATCATAATTAAAATCCTATTCCTTTCAACTAAGAAAGTTTTGATGGTGGAATAGTTCCCTGTTGATGCTGAATGCAGATGATAAACTTTTGCTTCTGGCGTATAAATGCATTTCCAACCCCTTAGATGGGCACGCCATCCAAGATCAGTATCGTCTGCATAGGCAAAAAAATCTTCATCATAATATTCGTCTTCTACTTTTATATCTTCAAGCATTTCTTTTCTATGCATGCAACAGCACCCACTGGCGCAGAAGACCTCTTCTTCTTTATCATAGAGATAGCCCCTCTCAAGTCT
>ENA-UOWE01002097-UOWE01002097.1-activated-sludge-metagenome-genome-assembly--contig:-NODE-2097-length-22654-cov-13.595513_pt1 | contig 22654 bp, 20 predicted proteins | sample MGYA00249841_ERZ761562 | MGnify/ENA primary metagenome ERZ761562 (study PRJEB28883, sample SAMN05720200) | activated sludge metagenome | isolation source: Anaerobic digester | place: Japan... | reverse complement strand
CCAACGCGCGGGGCGCGACGCGGGATCGTGAAATTGTGCAATACAGCATCGATACTGCCGAAGGCGAGAAGAAAATCATGTTCTTTGAAAACCCGGCGGACGTTCGCGGTACCAGCTTCATGACCTGGTCATGGGACGACGGCCGGGATGATGATCAGTGGATCTATCTTCCCGCGCTCAAACGGGTAAAACGCATCGCCTCCGACAGCAAGAATGATTCGTTCATGGGGTCCGATTTTACCTATGACGATCTCGGAGACCGTCATCCTTCGGAGGATACTCACACCCTCCTTGGAGAGGAAACCGTGGACGGGCTTCCCTGTTACGTGGTGGAGTCGGTACCGGTTGAAAAAAATCCCGCGTACGCCAAAACAATAACCCGCATTCACAAGGACAGCTGGGTTGGCCTTCGAAAAGAATACGTTGATTCCCGGGGGGAGCTGATAAAAGTACTTGAAATCGGGAAGCGGGAAAAGATTGACGGATTCTGGGTGGTGACCGACATGACCATGAAGGATCTTGACCGGGGCAGTTCCACCCGCATCACCATGAACGCGGTCCGCTTCGACATTCCCCTGAATGATCAGCTCTTTTCCGAGCGGCAGATGCGTATCGGGCAACCCCGGTAAATGGAGGATTGTATGATGAACAAACAATTCGGGGCAGTTCTGGCGGCGCTCCTTCTGGGTGCGCTGCCGGTACTCGCCGTGGATATACAGTTTACCGGCATGGCCAGAACCAGTTTTGCCGTGGCAACAGACTCGGGCGAGTTTATTCTCGCCGAGCAGGTGCTTCATACGGCACTCGACGGATACGGAGAGAAAAGCGCCTTTCACGTTTCGCCGGCCGCCGCGGTTTCAGTGGATGGAGAAGCCCGCTTTTCCATCCGGGAAGCGTATGTCGATTTGTACACGGAATTTGCCGACATCCGGGTGGGAAAACAGGCGGTGGTGTGGGGCAAGGCCGAAGGCTTTTTCATAACCGACATCGTCAGTCCCCAGAATCTGGAGTATTTCATCCTTGCGGATTTCTCCGAAATCCGTATCGGCATTCCGGCGGTACGCGTCCAAAAATATCTGGGCAACATGTCTTTCGATGTCGTCTGGATTCCTTTCTTTGTGCCGACCATATTCCCCGATGCCGACTCGCCCTGGCATACTCCGGCCATGAGCATGATGACGCCCCATGATGTTCGCATGGAAGGTCTTTCGGACGGTGAGGTTTTCGGTAAAGTGGCGTATTTCGGCAGCGGGTTCGACGCGGAACTCATGGCTGGCTATGCCCGCGATGATCAGCCGGTTCTGGACGGTACCCTGCCGTCGCCGGACACACGGTATGAACGGCTTACCGTACTTGGCGGAAGTCTCAGCGTGCCATTCGGAGCGGTAGTGGCCAGAAGCGAAGCGGCAGTGTATCTTGACCGTGCATTTACTGCACGGCCGTCCGCCGCAGAATTCGCCGTCATCAGGAAAAATGAACTGGTAGCTCTTGCCGGTCTTGACTGGAGCATGACAGGAATTGATTTCTCGGTTCAATATGTCGGGCAGTATATTTTTGATCATGCGGATATGATGGCACAAAGCGAATACCGGCAAACGGCGTCGTTCCGTATCCGCGATTCATTGATGAGCGACTACCTCACGCTTGAGCTCTTTGCGTATGTCGGGATTGATCCCTTCGATGCGCTCCTTCGTCCATCCGCGTCCTGGACGGTGGAAGACGGAGTGATCCTCAAGGCGGGGGCGGATATTTTCCTGGGAGATTCATCCGGGCAGTACGGGCAGTATCGGGATAACACGCTGGTACATGCTTCGCTCAGCTGGTATTTTTAACTGACGAACGTGCCCGTTCAGGCGCACAAACTACATACTGACAAGGTGGAAGAATGGACACGGTTTTTTTGTATATCGTAACGGGAGCCCTTTTTATACTCTCGTTTGTGCGTGACCGGAAGAAAACCTTTCGCGCACTTGTGAAGGGCCTTCGCGCCCTGGAAGGGCTGTTGCCACAGCTGTTGGCGGTGGTAATTCTCATCGCCGTGCTGCTTGCGGTTTTTGACGCCGAACTCATTTCGCGCGTTCTCGGCGAACGCTCCGGTTTGTGGGGTGTGCTCGGCGCCGGTATCATCGGCTCCATTACGCTCATTCCCGGGTTTGTCGCCTTTCAGCTTGCCGGGGAGCTTTTGCGGAACGGCGCCGGGGTCCTGCAGATCGCGACCTTTGTTTCCACGCTCATGATGGTCGGCGTTGTGACCCTGCCCATTGAAATTGCGTATTTTGGAAAAAGAATAACGTTTGCGCGGAATGCGTTTGCCTTTCTGTTTTCGTTCGCGGCAGCGTTCTTTGTCGCCTGGGTGGTGGGGTTATGAAACAGAAAAAAGGTTTTATCCGGCGGTATATGCCGGCATTTCTTGCCTCTGCCGTATTTATCGCCTTCATTCTGGCGTATCCCCATGCCCGTGAAAAAGCGAACTGTTCCCTTCTTGGCCAGCTTTCCACCATGGTCATGGTTATTCCTCCAATATTTTTCCTCATGGGACTCCTTGATGTGTGGGTGCCCCGGGAAACACTCATTTCATTGATGGGCAGCAAATCGGGTTTTCGCGGAAAGATCATCGCGTTTGCCCTTGGCTCCATGGCCGTGGGTCCGCTCTATGGAGCCTTCCCGGTCGCTGCCGTGCTCATGAAAAAGGGTGCGTCGTTTGACAACATCCTGGTGTTCATGGGCGCCTGGTCCACCACCAAGATACCCATGCTTCTTTTTGAAATTCAGTCAGTCGGGTTGACGTTTGCCCTCTCACGCCTCATCATAGACATACCGGGTATCGTCATTATCGCGCTGGCGGTGCGTGCTTTCGCGTCGCGAGCGGATATTGATGCCGCGTATGAGCGTGCCCGGAATCAGCAGTAAGGAGAGGTACCGTGGAGCTGATGCACACCGATGATGAGCGTCTTGAAACATTGGGAGCGTATCTGAGAATCCTGAAAACAGGAACCGCGTCCCGGGAAGAATACGACCGGTACGCGGAGGTTCTGTCAAGCGCAAACGCATTCGAGGTTAACGCGGCCATTCATGCCGCGCTCGCGGAAGAGACAGACATGGACAGCTGGAAGATCCCGGTTGCCCGCTTTATCCGCGCGACGGCGCACACGGTCGAATCCGCGCCGCTTCCGGACTATCCGGAAGGGCATCTCCTCCAGACTCTTGAGGCGGAGAACGCCGCGCTGGGCGAATTTCTCATAATACTTCAGCAGGCAGCCCGGAGCCGTGAAACGCGCCCGGTTGCTTCACTTCGCACGCGTCTCGCGGAAACAGATCCCTTTTCGCCGCACTATGTCCGTCTGCAGAATGAACTCTTCCCGCTCTTCGAGCTGTCGTCCCGCGAGCACGCCTGCGTCAAACTCATGTGGGCAATTCAGGACGACATTCTCGCCATGCGGAAGCGTCTGCTTGATCCCGATGCGATACCGGATGACAAAACCTTTCTCCGGGTGTTCGGCGAGTTCTATCTGAATGCGGGCTCCCTTTCCTGGCGCGAGCGGTATATCCTCTACCCGGTTGCCTTCCGTGCCGTCTCTCCGGACGCATTTGCCGGTCCGGGTCGTACGGCGGGATCGGAGGGTGAGCCGGTCTTCACAAGCGGTACCGGCGTGCTCACCAGGGCCCAACTTGAAGCCATCTTCTCCGTGCTGCCGGTGGATATTTCCTTTATCGGCTCTGATGACCGGGTCAAGTACTATTCGGATCCGCCGCACCGCATCTTCCCGCGGAGTCCGGCGATTATCGGCCGGCTTGTGCAGAATTGTCATCCGCCCAAAAGCGTGGCAACCGTTGAAAAGATTCTGGAATCGTTCAAATCGGGCGATGAAGATACAGCCGAGTTCTGGCTTACGGTAAAGGAACGCTTTATTCACATCCGGTATTACGCCGTACGCGGTGAATCGGGAGAATACCTCGGGACGCTCGAGGTGAGTCAGGATGTAACCGGAATCCGGGCGCTCGAGGGAGAAAAGCGGCTGTTGTAGCTCCGGGTGTATCTTTGCTTCTTCCCGGGTGTTGAAATAAACAGGAGATAGTCATGAAAGGTATGAAAAAAATGGTTTTTGCCGGACTGCTTTGTATCGTTGCGGCAAGCTTGTTTGCCCAGACCGAAGTGTTGTTCGAGAAAAACCTCGAAACGACGAAAACCGGTCTTTTGAACGTTCTTACGGAGAGTGCCGATATTGATATTTCCGTATGGAACAAACGCCGGGTAATGGTTGTTGTCCGCGGACTTAAAAAGACTGAAAAAGTGCTTGATATTTCTGTAACCGAAAACGACGGAGGCATATCCGTTTCCGTAAAAAAGGCGGAAAATCGCAAGCTGCTCGGATGGGGCGGAATCCAGTTTACCTCGGTGGAAATTCTTGTGCCGGAATCCTGGAGTGTTCGTGCCGGAACCGGCGGCGGCGATATCAAAATAAACAATGTAACCGGTTCTGTCGAACTGGACTCGGGCGGCGGCGATATAACGGCCGCAGCAACCTCCGGCGAGTTTCGCGCATACTCGGCAAGCGGGGATATTTCCCTGTCGGGAAACACCGGTCCGGTTGACTTGTCCTCCGGCGGCGGTGATATCCGTGCTGTGTTGATACAGGGCGTATTCAAGGCCATCAGCGACAGCGGTGACGTGTTTTATGAGGGGTCGGATGGCTCCGTTTCGGTGTATTCCGCCTCCGGCGATTGCGCAATACAGTACCGGGGGAAAAACCGGGGTCTGGATATCCGGACGTCCAGCGGCGATATAACACTGGTGGTTCCTGAAGAACTTGATGCCAAGATTGAATGTACGTCCGGAAGCGGCGTTGTCACGACCAGCTTCCCGTCGGCCACGGTTTTGGCGAAATCCGCAACGAATTATGAAGCCGCGCTGAACGGCGGTGGCGAAAAAATAATCCTGAGAACCCAGAGCGGAATCATCGACGCCGCCGCGCGCTGACGGGCCGCCGGTTGGCGGAATCTGTTGTTATGTGATCGCCCTGACCGCGTCCCGTACTTTTGCCCAGATCTTTTTTCCCGTTTCATGGTCAAAGCATGCGGCGTCGTAAATAAGGGTCATGAACAGTTCTCCGTCCAGGGTGAGCGCGCCGATAACCCGCTCTCCCTTCGTTGCGCTGAATGTGGGCCCGTACAATTCTTCCAGTACGAACTTTCCGTATGTTTTCCGGAGAGAGACCCGCCCCAGGTTTGAAAAAGAGAAGTCATAATTCATGGGAGATCCGCCGCTTTTCCGGTTTGCGTAGAACTCCTCCGGATCTTTCACGCCTTCCAGCAAATAGGTCATGAAGTTGTAGTAGTTGGCAAGCGGTTTCAGACTTTCCATTTCCTGGCGGAATGAATTACCTATTTCATGCGCTATTTCCGCTACCGGCCGATCTGCGGCGCAGTCTACCTTCGCGGTGATAAGTCCGTTAAAAAGGCCGAACATTCGTTCCGCTTCCGGAATGAGCTGGGGGCGGAAATTGACCGGGCTCTGGATTATCCGTTCAAAACCCTCGGCCGGACCGAAATGTTCCGCGAAGGTTTTGAGCAGTACCGCCCCGAGAAAGGAATGCACGGTTACTCCGGCGTTCTTTGCCGCGGCGACGAGCCGTGCAGTTTCCTCCCGGTCAAAGCGTGCAGTCTGGAGTGCGAAGGAAGGGCGGGGATACGGCTCGTTTTGTTGCGGCGAGACGGTGTATTCGGTGTAACTCTTGTCGGTTTTGTACGGCGGCGGATCAAATGTCCGGATTTTTTCCAACGGCGCTTCGGGAATGATTTTATGGAGCTGGGGAGCCCAGGTTTCATCGGTTACCGGAATGATTTCCGCATCGGGATTTCCCAGATGTTCAAGAAGACGTTCCAGAAAGAGGACGGCTCCCACACCGTCTCCAATCGCGTGTTGAAATACCGCGATCAGATTATTCCGGTTCCCGTTCCTGAGCAGGGAAAAACGGACCATGGGTCCTTTTTCATTGTCGAACGGATCAAGAAGAAGCGCTATAACCGCATCCGCGGGTTCTCCGGTAAAATTGTCCTGTATGATCAGAGGATAGTCCGGTACGTCGTCAGTGGTTATCCATTGTTTCTTGTCGTCGTCCTTGAATACCCGGACCGCGGTGAGCGGTATTTCCTTCCGGACCTTCGCGAGGGTCTTGCGGAGGTCGTTTTCATTCAGATCACCGAGCAGTACCATGCGGAATGCAAAGAACATGGGACCCTTGTTACTGTAATAAAACATTACTCGTTCATAGGCGGATGTTTCACGCTTCATTGACAGTCTCCTTTTTTTCTACTGCTACAACCAGATTGTTGAGCCACTTACCGGAACGATATCGCCAGAATCCGACGATCATCTTCAGAAGTTCTTCGATCATGAGCCAGGCTACGATATAGTGAACCGGCAGATGGAAGTAAAAGGCCGTTACGAGGGCAATGGGTACGCCGATGAGCCAGACGCCGCCTACATCGACGATCATGCTGAAGAGGGTATCACCTCCCGCCTTGAATACGCCCATGTGGAAAATGATGTTGCACGCCCGTGCCCACATGATGACCGACATGACCAGAAGAATGCCCATCATGTAGGTCCGGCTGGTTTCATTTATGGCATACAGGGAAATAATGGGATCGCGGAGCATGAACAGTATCGACGATATTACGAGTGCGACAAGCACTCCGAGCAGGAGAAAATTTCGCGCGAAGCCGCGAGCCTTGTCGTCTTCACCCGCACCGATGCGGTTGCCGACCATGATGGAGCAGGCGCTTCCGAGACCGGTAAAGAAGATGAGACATATCCGCTCGATGGACCCGGCGACGTTGTATGACGCGAGAGATTCCGTGTTGATGTGGCCGTAGATCATGGTGTACATGCTGAATCCCGCGGCCCATCCGACACTTTGCAGAACAACCGGTACTGCTTTTTGCAGATATACGGAAACCTGTTGTTTGGTGAATCGTATCAGGTCCGAAATACCTGCCGCGGCCGGGAGTTTCTTGATGTACGTAATACTGACGATGATGCCCATTTCAACGAACCGTGCAATGAAAGTTGCATACGCCGCGCCGGCTACACCAAGGCGGGGGAATCCGAAATTGCCGAATATGAGCACATAATTCAACCCCGTGTTGAGAATGATGCCGATTATACTTGCCGCCATGGGGTAGATAACATTCTCGGTGCTGCGCAGAACCACCCCGAAGGAGGTTGTGAGCGATGTGATGATGAAGGTAAAGGAAATGATGCGGAGATAGGTCCCTCCCAGCGATATGACGGCGGGATCCCTGGAGAATAGCCGGATAATTCCATGGGGAAAGAGAAAGGTCACCGCGGTGAATATGAGCGCAAGGCCCAGCGTCAGGGACAGTCCGATCCCCATAACCGCGCGGATGTTTTTTATGTCACGGCGTCCCCAGTACTGGGCAGTGAAAATGGCGGATCCGCTTGCCATACCGAAAATGAGCATGAGCAGGATGAAGAAAAACTGGTTCGCACTTCCGACCGCCGCAATCGAAGCTTCGCCCAGACGGCCGATCATGAACACGTCTATGAAGTTGAGCGACGAGGATAACAGGTTCTGGAGAAGGATGGGCAGAACAAGCGCGAAGAGCCGGGGGAAGAACGTTTTGTCTCTGGTATAAAACATTGGCGGGTCTCCTGTACATGGTTAACTGTACAGGAAGAGTATCAGGATTGATTTGTTCGGTCGATATGCTGCAGAATTTTTTGTATCGCCGTCCGGTACTCCTGGTACCCACCGAGCTCCTGGAGTTGAACGCCAACCCGGGTTCCCTTGTCGGTCGTCGTCGCGTGGACAACGATACCGTACAGCGGTTGGTCCCTGCCAAGAGGATAGAGTACGAGTCGCGATCCCTGAATAAAGTCGTCGATCATACGATCGGTAATAAAACCGAAGCCGCCGAGGCTGAGGTCGGCAGTTTGTACTTCTGCTTCGTGTTCATGCCCGAGAAGGATGGTAAAACGGGTATATTCCGGCGGGAGTTCGTTTGCGGGGATGCGGTATTCTTTGCGCAAGTCCTGGGTATTCATGGGTACCCTGATTGTTGTGCATGAGAACTGAAATGTCAAGGAAGTATTTGATATGCAAAATTTCCTATTATCTTTTCCAGATACCACTCAATCGTCCTGGTGTACGAATTGAGTGTGACAAAAAACTCGAAGAATCCCCTGAGGCGAACCGTTGCAGCGTATGCTATTTCTGTTTCAGTATCCGATCCGGAAAGGGTGATTTCATAACGGGCCGAGTCCATCATGGCGTTTTTTTCGGCAAGAACGGCGGTTATCCCGGCGAGGTCCCCGTTATCGGCGTACTGACGGGTAAGGATAAAGGGGATGGGCGTTTTGTCTTTCCCGAGATTTCTCAGGATTCTGAACTCAACAAAGGCGTTCATTGCCCCGGGCTCGGGAAATCCGACACCGGTAATGTATACCAGCAGGAACCGCTCGGCCGGGCCGTTACCGTCCATTCCGGCAAACATCCATGCATTCCACCGGTCAATAGCTTCGATTATCCGTCGAGCCTCGTCAATCGGCGCCGGGATGGTCACGGCCCCGGTGGTCATGTACTGTTTGTCTTCGGTGCGGATAGTGTGTGGAGTGTTTCCCTCATTCTGGGCGCAGAGTAATTGCAAGGAGGTTGCGATAATGATCATGGAAAACAGCACTCGGGAAACAGAAGTCTTCATGGGCATCAGTGTAAATCAGAAATCGCTGTGCCGCAATTTCATGAAGTATGGTAGGATAATGTATGGAAAAGAAAATAAAGATAATGCCGTGTCTCGACATGCAGAACGGCAGGGTCGTCAAGGGCGTTCAATTTGTAGATATCAAAGACGCCGGTGACCCGGTGGAATGCAGCAGGGCTTATTGCGAAGCCGGTGCGGACGAAATAGCCCTGCTTGATATTACGGCAACTGTTGAAGATCGTGCGACCATGCTTGAAGTAGTACGTCGGGTAGCGAACGTAGCTACGGTGCCCTTTACGGTTGGCGGAGGAATAAGAGATTGCTTGTCTGCTGACGCCGTTCTTGCCGCCGGGGCTGACCGTGTGTCCACGAGCAGTGCAGCGTTCAGAAAGCCTGAAGTAATCGCGGAAATGATCCGTGCGTTCGGCCGCGATCGGGTAACCGTGGCAATCGATGCCGCAATCAATACCGCCATGCCTTCGGGCTATGAAGTATTCATTGACGGCGGACGGACTGCAACCGGTAAGGATGCCATTGAGTGGGCAAAACAGGTGAGCGATTACGGGGCTGCAACCATACTTCCCACCAGCAAGAGTACCGACGGTGTGCGTACCGGCTATGATTTGCCGTTAATCCGGAAAATACGGGAAATAACTGAAGCCGACGTGGTTGCTTCCGGCGGGGCAGGTACTCTTGAACACTTTTATGAGGCTGTTCAGTCAGGAGCTACGGTATTGCTTGCCGCGTCGGTGTTCCATTTCAAGGTCATAACTATCCCTGAACTAAAATCGTATCTGTCCGGGAAGGGCGTTCCGGTATTGTAGTATCGGAATTGCTCACCGTGCTCAGGGTCTCAAGCTCTGAAAGAATTTCATTGCTCGACGAAAGCAATATGGCAGAATCGTCCTTTACCTTTGCCGTCAGGTCGTTAATTCTTGCAAGTGCTTCAAGAACCTGCTGGCCGCCGGCGCTTTGCTCTTCGACAGCAGCTTTGATGCTTGCTTCTTCGTTTTTTACCTGCTCGGAAAGAGTTACAACACGTTCAAAGCCGCTTTGTGCTGACAGTGATGATTCAGACGTTTCATCTATGAGCTGTTTGATATGTTGTAAGGCCCGGGATATTGTTGCCGCCTGATTTCCGGAGTTTTCTGCAAGTTTTCTGATTTCATCCGCGACAACCGCAAATCCGCGACCTGCTTCTCCCGCATGTGCTGCTTCTATCGCGGCATTCATGGCCAAGAGATTTGTCTGGCTTGCTATTTGCTGGATAACGGCGCTCGCTTCGAGAAGGCTGTCTGATTGATGGGCAACATCACCCATGAGGGAGACAATGGAATTGATGCCCTGTTTGCCATTTGAGGATGCTTCATCCAGCGCGGTGACAGACTGTTCATTATTGGCCAGCATGGTTGTTATGGATTGTATGTTTGCAACCATCTGCTCAATCGCGGCAGAAGACTCCACTACACTGGAGGCCATTTCGGATGAAAGATCCGCAAGGGAATTGATATCGGTCATGTTTGCTTTAAGACGACTCGCGCTGGAACCGGCAACAGACCTGATGGTCCTATTCAGTTCCTCGTGATGATTTTCATGAAGGATTTCAACCTCTACTTCCATATAATGGCGACAGTTTTCTACACGGTTTAATCCGTTTATAATTGCTACAGCCATTTGCTCACAGCTTTTGTATCCGCATGCGCCGCAGTTCAAGATGTGTTTCTTTTCAGTCTTGTGCATTTTTCGGTAGATTTCCTGGATTTCGGAAGAGGTCGGGTTCCGGATGGTCTTTTGGAAAACCGATGAGCGGTCGACATAGGTACGATCATATAAGCCGGGTTTCCAGAACCGGGCAATAAGGCGATCAATTTTCTTGAAGGCTGCTTTTTTTGACAAATGAAGCCCTTTTGCCCGATAGCGCTCTTGCGCTTCCTTGTTGCGTTTTTCAATAGCACTTTCAATAACATCGATATGTTTCCCCCGGTTCGTTGTCGCCGGGCCGCCGTTACAACCTATTTCGCAGTTGAGACAGTCGATAAGCTCGTGGATCGGTGCTTCTCCGCTCTTGATTGCCTCTCCGAGGTGGGCGAGATAATGATAAACCCCGGGTTGACCTTCTATCTTTCGGGTCTTTTCTGATATGCCGGGTACATGTCGTTCTGCGGTACGCATGAGCCCGCCAGGAGTAGAAAAAAGAACCGCGCGTTCGGCATCCGGACCGGTGTAGGGGTGCTCCGGATAGCGTGAAAGATCAATATCGTTTTTTTCAATGTAGTGTGCGATTGCTTTGATTGTAACGTTGTAATCACCATGTCCGATATAATCGAATTCCCTTTTTTTTGAATAGCAAGGTGAAATTACAGCGATCCGGTGATTCTTGTATTGGGGATAAAATTCCCGGATCATTTTCATGGTGTGGCCCATGGGACTATCTGCAGGAGCAAGCAGCGAGATAAGCTCGGGGCGGTACAATTCAATAAAGGTAACAAGTGTCGGACAGGGCTGTGCGATAATGCACTTAGGGTTTTGAGCGTTCTTGTATTCAAGATAGGATTTTACCGTCAGTTCGGCTCCGAAGCTGACATCAAAAAAAGCATCAACCCCGAGACTTGCAAGCCAGCCGTTCAGTTGGAGGTAGTTGCCATCAAGACTTGCAGCTGTAGCCGGCGCGGCAATGGCAACCATCTTTGTACCTGCTTCAAGATCAGCAAAGAACGCGGCTGTATCATCAAGTCCCACACGAGCATCATGTGTACAAGCTTCAATACATTCTCCGCAACCGATACAGAGTTCGCTGTTCACGTGAACAACATCACCTGATCCATCGTTGCACATTTTTACCGGACAAACGGCAATACAGCGATGGCAATTAACACAATTCTCCTCGTTTACAGCAATTACCGGTCGTAAAACAACATTTTTCATAAGGACCCCCTCAGTATTATTTATAAGTATTTATAATTTCGTTATTGCGTATCTTCCCGGTCGCCGAACCAGATAACCGCGTAATCACCATGGATTCCCACGCCGATGGCGCGCCAGCGGATGGTTTCCCAGTTTCCGCTGTTGAGCATGATGGCTTCGACGGATTTCTGGCTTTTCCAGGAATCAAACGCGGCTTTCGCACTCGCGCCACCCTTTTTTGTAAAGGTGATTTCAAATCCGTCACCCGGATAATTGGTCAATTCCTTCGGTTTGTTCCACATGAGGCGTGCGTGCCGGTGGTTTGCGGTATACCGGACACCTTCCCAGGGTCCGTTTTTTGACCAGCTATGGAGGGTGTAGGGCGGAGACACCTTGTTTGCGGAAAGGTCACGCACATGAAGCTGTGCTACATAGGTAAGAGATTGTGATAGCGGTATGTCGGGTTTCCCCTGTTCGGCACGATGCGCCATGATCAGGCTGTACAAGAGTTTTTCCTCGTCAGTTGGCTCACAGTTGAGAGGTCCTTTGGAAATGAGCTCCTGTACTTCCGCCGGGATCGATTCGCTTATCGCCGGGAAGAGCAGGATTGTTGCGTAGGCAATCAGGAAAAACGTACGTACAGCATTTTTTACCGTCAAAAATCGATTCCTTTATCATTCAAAATCACGTTACCAGTAATTGTAGGTGTGAAAAAAACTCCTGTCAACCGGGAATACCCGGACCGAATATCACCGATTAACCGTATTTTTGCATTTTACTCATCCGGTGTTCATATACCCCCGATACCCTGCCTTCAGAAACAAACCCGGATGTTCCGGGAGGAGGTTTTCATGAAAAAGAGTATTGTGTGTGCTGTACTGTTCCTTGCGGTAACCGGGTCGCTGCTGACCGCGCAGGAACCAAAACTGAAGCTCCAGGCTCGAACCAAATTGAACCTGGTAACAGTGTATCCGGATGATGATTCCCTGAACACGGGGATTTCCCTGCCGGGCGATGATGAGTTCGGTGTTTCCTGGGATATGGATACTGCCGGGGCGTATTTGACGCTCAAGGGTAGCCTTCCGGACGGAACCGTCAAGATTTATGACTATTACGGCTGGATGAAATTCGGGGATCTCAAACTACTCGCCGGTGAATGGAGTCACCGCAAGGTTTCAACCCTGGACAAGGACGGAAGTTCTTTCGGCGGTTTGTGGGATCTTGAATACGGGGCTCTTGCGTTGAATGACGAAGAAGAAGGATACATTGAACCCGTGACCGAATCCGACAACATTACCCCATGGAAAACCGAGTTTGCCGCGGATTACTCGTTCGGAACTGTCATGGTGAGTGCTGCTACCGGCAGTGAAACAGGGGACGCGTACAATATCGCGGAACAGTTTGGTGCACGCGTTCGTGCGGCAATATCCGGGAAAACCGCTGTCACTGCAACCGGCATCATGACCGGAAAGGACCTGGTTACCATGGGCTTGTTTGCCGAGCTTTCACCGATCGAAAACCTCACCGCTGTTGTGGGGTATTCCGGCTACCATGACCTTGAAACGTCGGAAAACAGCAAGAATGCGGTAGAGCTTCGGGCTGCCTACAAGATGGACCTCATCTCACTCGTTAGCCACAACAACGTGACTCTGGGAGACGACGAGATGATTCTCTACAACATGGTGAACCTGGCCTACAGTGTTTCGGATCTTCTCCGCCCCTGTATCATGATCGCCAACACCAACACGTCCGGAGACGCCGCTTCGATCGAAGGAAACGTGCTTACGGCCCGGCCAGGACTTACCCTGAGTCCGCGCAAGGGCGCGACAATCGACGCCGGTCTCCGGTTTGAATACTTCACCCCCGAAGAGGGTGACAGCATGACCCGGATCACCGTGCCGGTTGTCTTCCGTGTAAAACTCTAACCCGTCCGGAGCAGGTTGCAGTGTTGTCCTTTATGCAAGGCTTTCGACAATGTCTGCAATCTGCTCGTATTTTTGTCTGGTCTTTTCGATTATATCGGCGGGCAGCGGCGGTGCCGGGGGTTGTTTGTTCCAGTCGATTGAAAGCAGATAATCCCGTACGAACTGCTTGTCGAAGCTCTCGGGACTCTTTCCCACCTGATAGGTTTCTCCCACCCAGTATCGCGAAGAATCGGGCGTAAGAATTTCGTCAACAAGGACGAGTGATCCGTCGGTATCAAGTCCGAATTCAAACTTGGTGTCGGCGAGGATTATACCTGCCTTTTTCATGGTGTCCCGTGCCTGCTTGTACAGGGCAAGCGACGCTTCCTTGATCTGACTGCCTACATCGGCGCCAACGGTATCCATGAACTCTTTCTCGGTAATGTTGATATCGTGGCCTTCTTCGGCTTTTCCCGACGGTGTGAAAATCGGTTCCGGAATTTCTCCGGCAAGAGGAATTCCCGCCGGCAGCGAAATACCGCTTGCGGTACCGTGTTCCTGGTATTCACTCCAGACACTGCCAAAGAGATAGCCGCGCACGATGCACTCAACCGGCAGGCGGTTCATTTTCTTGACGAGAATGGATCGTTCGGGAATCCCGGGATAGTTTTTCAGGAACGGCAGTTCTTTTTCTGGAGTATAGGAGAGAATATGTGTTTTGATTGACGAAACGGACTTGAACCAGTGGTTTGCAACACGATTGAGGTACACTCCCTTCAGGGGAATCCCTTCCGAGAAAACCACATCAAACGCGGAAATCCGGTCCGTAGTAACGATAAGCCAGGTATCGGCAGAAACTTCATAAATGTCGCGAACCTTTCCGCTGAACAATTTCTTCAGCTCGGAAATACCGGTTTCAAGAATAGTCGTCATTGTATCCTCCGGGAAACTTTATTGGGGGTAAAATACCTGATTCGGCCATAGATTGCAATGGATGAAGGGTCGTTTCAGAGAACGGAAATGCGGTTTCTTCCGAGCTTTTTTGCCTGATAGAGCGCTGCGTCCGCGCGGAGGAACAGCCCGTCGAAGGAATCATCCAGGCGGTTCTCGGAAACACCGATACTCACGGTTATTTTTATCTCTTCACCGGTTTCGGAATAGGTAAAGTCCGCAAGAATGTCGTTTCTCATGGATTCGGCAATACTGCGCGCGGCGGTTTCGTTTGCCCCGGGAAGGAAGACGAGGAACTCGTCTCCACCGTAGCGGCAGGCAATGTCTGTCTTCCGGATATGTTTTTTGATATGGGTCCCGGTTTTTGTCAGGATCATGTCGCCCGCCAGATGCCCATGGGTGTCGTTGACCATTTTGAAGTTGTCCAGATCGATCATGATGAGCGCGGAACCGGTCGGCATCTCTCCGTCGGACTCGAGGCGGTTGATCAGTTCGCTGAGGTAGCGCCGGTTATACAGACCGGTGAGCGGGTCGCTGCGGGAAAGGTTGCGGTAGTAGTTTTCACGTTCAACAACCAGTTCTTTTTCATTCAGCTCCATTTTGATCATGTCGAAAATCGCGAGGGTAAACAGAAGCGAGTTGATGGCGGTTCCTACGGTAAAAAAGTAGTTTGCCGGGATACGGGACTCAATATAAGCCGCGGTACTCCAGATGGTTGTCCCTGAAATCATGGCCGCCCAGGCTATCAGGTAAAACCGGACTTCATAGTGCCCGGAGAAATAAATCTTTATCGCGGCGATCAGGATAATGAGGGGAACAATGAAACCGGTTATATAGGCAATCTGGTTTGCCCAATACGAGGAGAAAAAGATACCGATGACTGTCTGGGCAATAAACAGGGCGATACAGGTATTCAGGATGGTATTGGTAATGGGCATCCGTTTCGCAAGGGAAAGAAAAGACTTGGCAAAGAGCATGAGGAATATGCCGAGACATCCGAGACTGATCCAGAGGATCGCCTCGAGCACGGCGAAGGGCATGGGGATCAGGTACAAGAATCCGTGCACCCTGAGTTGGTAGAGGAGCAACGAGGAGAGATACGTTGCGTAACACAGAAAATTGAAATTCTTGACAACGAGGAACGAAAACGCGTTGACGCACAATATTGCGAGGATGATGCCGAAAAATACGCCGAAGAACAAATACTCGTTAACAATTTGCTTGATCATTTTTGACGAGGACACCGCCTGCAGGGGGATCCACATGATGGTGGCTGTTTCGACACGAAGGTAGATGGAATCCGAAGCAGTAACCGAATCCGGGACCGGAATGTACCAGTCCCGGGCTTGTACTTTCAGGGATGAAACCGGTTGCTTTTTACCGGCAAGGACCGGCTCGGCCCCGGGATAAAAAACGGTTATGTTTTCGAGGCTTGCATTCCGTATCCACAGATACCGGCATTCTTCGGGATCGTCGGCAGGAGCGAGGGAAAAACGGAGCCAGACCGCATCCTTTGTTCTTCCGGTAAAGAAGGTAGAACGATCGTGTTCAGTGAAAAGATCCGGATTTTCGGCAACGTCAAAAAAGGAAGCCCTGGAGGATGTGTCACGGTATACAGCGAAATTCTGTATTCTCTTCTCGCCGTCGGGGATCGTTTTTCTGGGCATATAGGCCAGAAAAAAACAACCCAGAACTACGGCTGTCGCACACAAGAATATGAATAGATCCCTATTTCGTTTCTTCATGAATTCCGGGTCCCAACCCTGTATCCATTATTTGGCAATAATGGAACATTGTCAAACATTCCTGGCGGATAATGCTAAAAAGCACAGGCATGCTGCCAGTATAGCACCTTGTTTCTCCCGTAACATGAAAAGGGTCTTAATCACGGGAAAAAATTGCCTGCTCTTTGGGTACTATTTTCCCGTTTGGCGAACTTGTTGGCTGGATGTACGGCAAAACCATCAGAAAAACCGTGTTTTATGCTTGGCATGATTCTTGCTAGTTAATGATTGACGCAGCAGCGTTCAAGGAGTTTTGTATGAAAAAGATACTGATTGTATGTGTGCTTTTGGTCGTGGGTCTTGCCGGGGCTTTTGCCAACGGGCGGGGCGAACTGACAACAATTGAAGGAAAGCTCACCGTGCATGAGTCATTGCCGGCGGTGGAGACTAAAGACGGCCTCTGGATGTTGCCTCCCGGAGCGTTCTACCGCGCTGCCTGGGAACACGGCATATCGGAAGGAGACACCCTGGTCATACAGGGCTTCACCGATCCTGACAGCCGGTTTGAACCCGGGGAATTTGCCGGCAGGATCATGCCGGTAGAAGTGGCGGTAAACGGCAAGGATATTGATATTGACCGTACCGGCGTTTTTGGACGCCGCGGAAGTGGCCGTGGAGGATACGGACCCGGATGTTGTGAACCCTTTGGTGATCGCCGGTTCCGCGATGGAGGCGGTCCCCGCAACGGTGACGGAACCCGTAGCCGTGACGGAACCCGCAGCCGCGGCGGAAACCGCTGAGACTTGTTGCGCCCCGCGGTTTCGCGGGGTACACTCAAAGCATGAAGCGGTTCGTTTTTTTCCGCGTACATAATCCCGACTTTCACCGCAATGTGCTTTTCTCGGTGAGCATGGTAATCATCCTGCTCACCGGGATCGGTCTTGTTTTGCAAAATGGCCGTACCCATCGCACGAAAATTGAAAACCGTGCGTTCCAGATCATGACCGGCATGGTTGAACGGTATAGCCGCCCGGAAGAATTCGACCCGGAGCGGTGGGATCATCTTGTCGGGTTCGGCCTGTACGACGCAGCGGGAATTGCCGTATACCGGTACGGAACCGCACCGGAAGGGTTGGAAGAATCCGGTGATGAGGCCGGCATGGTCAGTACAACCGGGAATACCGTAACCATGATCCGGAGAACGGGTGTCGTTCCGCCGATAGAAGGCCCCGGTTTTATGCATGGTCGACGTATGGTCTCACCTTCCAGTTCCGAAGGAAGGCGGAGATCTCGGAACACCATGCCCATGCATCGTCCTCACGTTCAGTTCCGGCAGATACATTCCGTATTTATTGAACTTGATGCGGCCTCCCTGCTTCGTCAGGCCTGGCTTGAAACCGGCGCGATCATCATGCTTTTTTCCGCACTTCTGATAACGGTTCCCCTGTTTTACCGGAATTCCCGGCGCCTTGCCCGGTATCGGGAACGCGAGCAAAAAAACGCATATCTTGTACAACTCGGAGAAGCCGCCCGAACCCTGGCTCATGAAATAAAAAATCCGCTTGGAGTAATCAAGGTTCAATGCGCTACCCTTGAACGGTCGCTCCCCGAAGCGTTCAGGAAGAACCTGGCGGTGATCGGGGAAGAAACCGACCGTCTTGCCGTATTGACCGACCGCCTTCGGGATTTTCTCCGAAGCGGGGAGGGGAATCCCGAACGGCTGTCTGTCCGGGGCATTCTGGAACAATACCGGGTTCGCTATGGTGATTCATTGACTGTTGCCGACCGGCCGGAACCGGATGTAACGGTCGTTACGGATCCGGATTTTTTGACACAGATGCTGGACAACCTGGTTCGCAATGCACGGGACGCGCTCGCCGAAACGGGCGGGTTGCCCGAACTTGATTGCGTGTACAATGGTTCCACCGTACGGTTTCGTGTTCTTGACCGGGGAAGCGGCGTTGCGGCGGATCGACAGGAACATCTTTTCGAACTGTTTTACACCACAAAGGCGCAAGGCTCCGGTATCGGTCTCGCCCTGGTGAAGCGGCTTGCCGAAGCAAGCGGCGGTACCGCGGGATATCGCCCCCGGCGCGGCGGCGGGAGCGAATTCTGGATAGAACTGCCAGCCGGGCAAGCAGGGGAGGATGAAAATGGGAAGGACTGACGAATCTCCTGCGGTTCTTGTTGTTGACGATGAAAAGAATCTCCGTGAATCCCTCGCCGAGTATTTGTCCCTGGACGGGTTCTCCTGCACGGTATGCGGAGATGGTGCCGCGGCTCTTGAAATTCTTTCCACTGAAACCTTTGACGCGGTTGTTCTTGATCTGCGTCTTCCCGGAATGGACGGTCTTGCCATACTCTCGGCCATCCATGGTGAAGGTCCGCGGCTGCCGGTTATCATGATGAGCGCTCACGGCGAGATTCATGACGCGGTTTCCGCAATGAAACTGGGGGCAGTGGATTATCTGGTAAAACCCTTTGATCCCGCCGAGCTGGTTCTTCGCCTGAAAAAGGCGATCGCAGCCGCGTCATTCGAGAAGATGGCGAATCTCGGCAGGCGGCTTGCCGAGCGGGATGAGGCTTTCCGGGAAAGCGGCTCCCCGGCAATGAAGAAAGTCTATGATCTTGTTGCCCGAGTCGCGCCTACGAATTCCACCGTACTCATTACCGGCGAAAGCGGGACCGGCAAGGAAGTCGTTGCTCGCGACATACACCGGTTGAGTAATCGTGCGCAAGGCCCCTTTGTGCCGGTCAATGTCGGGGCGATTCCCGAGTCCTTGCTGGAAAGCGAACTGTTCGGACACGAAAAGGGCGCCTTCACCGGGGCGGAAGGAAGGAGACAGGGTTTGTTCGAACTTGCTTCGGGAGGAACGCTGTTTCTCGACGAACTCGGTGAAATGCCGGCGTCCATGCAGGTAAAACTGCTCCGGGTGCTCCAGGACCGGACGATACAGCGTCTCGGCGGAAACCGGCCCATTCCGGTCGATGTACGGATACTGGCGGCGACCAACAAGAATCTGGAAGAAGCCGTTCGTGACAAGACGTTTCGGGAAGACCTGTATTTCCGTATCCATGTCATTGCTATCGAACTGCCACCACTCCGTGAGCGCCGGGAAGACATTGCGCCCCTCGCGGGATTTTTCCTTTCCCGTTTTTCCCGCGAAACCGGAAAGGCGGTAGAAGGCCTTTCCTCCGGGGCGATTGAATTGCTTCAATCCTGGCCGTTTCCGGGCAATATCCGCGAACTGGAAAACAGCATAGAGCGGGCGGTGATCCTGTCCAACGGGCCGTTGTTGGAGCAGGAAGATTTTCCGTTCTCGGGAACCCCCATCAGGGCTGTGGATCGCCCGCCAATAGGGGGACAATCGCCGATGGAGGAAGTACCCCCGGCGCCGGGATCGGCGCATGAACCGGGAGCCAGGGATACCGGTACCACCATACGGGACGCGGAAAAAGAACTGATACGGCAAGCGCTGGAACGGAATGCCGGACACCGCGAAAAAACCGCCGGAGAACTCGGCATAACCCGGAGAACCCTGCTCAACAAAATGCGGGAATACGGTCTGTAACCACCGCTTCTTTTTTCTGGCGTATCCGGAAAAGCTGGAGTAGAATTGCCAGTATGATCGACAACACTTTGTACGGTAACCCCATGCCGGGGAAAATTATCCGGAAGGCGGAGCAACGGTTCAGCCGGTATGCGAAAAAATTCCATTTTGACCCGGCGTACGCGCCGCGTCTTGCTGCATATCCGGAAGGCGGCGGTGCCGACGATTTCGGCATTCTGACCGTGCACGATACCGCAGACGGTCGTGAGGGCGGTCTTCCCATTGATCCGGAAACCGGCATCATGCTTGGAACCATCCGGATGGGATTCGGACACTGCCGCATGGCTATCGCGCTCGCGTCCGCGGCCCATTCCATGGGATACACCCCCTACTGGCTCGATCTCATGTCCTTTCCCGATTCCGCCGCGAGCAAGACGATCAAATATCTTGAAGACCTGTACAATCTCGGCTCCCGCATTTCCCAGCGTTCGAAACTCTTTGACTCTCTTGTGTGGGATTATGTAACGAGCCGCGCGGCGAAGAAAATCACCTTTTCAATAGAAGAAGCCGCGCTTTCCCGCATCTTTACCCCCTTGTATGCGGACATCCCCAAGAACATGCCTTTTTTTTCCACTCATCCCTGGACCGGGCACGCCGCGGTCGCGGCCGGCATGACCGACGTTGTTACGATAATCCCGGACAACTACCCGATCGCGTTCCATGTCGTTGAGGGCAGTGTACACGCGGTACAGTCGCCGTCTGCCTACATGGGCTACCGGACCTTCCATTCCATGGGCGCGAAACTCCATCTGCGCCAGACCATGCCTGCTGACGATATCCAGCTGGTCGGTCACTACATAGACCACGAAATTGTTGCCGGAATCGAGGCTGACTGCGCTGCCCGCCTCCGGCGCATCCGGGACGGTGAAACCCGCCGTTTCCTGCTTACCATGGGAGGCGCGGGTGCCCAGGTCCGCCGCTTCGCCGATATCGCCGAAACCTGCAAGACCGCGATAGAGGACAAGAAAGTCTCCCTGTTGATTAACATGGGCGACCACCGGGGCCGCTGGGAAGAACTCGAGAAACTGTTCCGCGAAAAAGGAATTTCATGGACCCTGCACACCCAATGGCAGGATACCCGGTCCTTTATCGACGAGGGCGCGGAGGCCCGCATTACCGGTGTGCATGTATTCCTCCATGAAGAGTTTTATTACGCGGTATACTCGACCAATTTGCTCATGCGGATTTGCGATGTCATGATTACCAAACCGAGCGAACTGTCCTTTTATCCGGTCCCCAAACTCTTTATACAGCGGGTGGGCCGACATGAAGCCTGGGGTGCCATCCGGGGCGCGGAAATCGGCGACGGAACGATAGAAACCGCATCCCTGACCGGATTGCACCGCATTCTCCGGCTTTTAATTGAAGATGACGATTTATTGAAGATTTACTGCAGTCATATTCTGACCAATCATCGCGATGGCGTGTACAACGGTGCATACAATGCGGTGAAACTGGCAATAGAGCGGAAGAAGAAGTAATTAGTTGATGGTAACAACTGACGCGACACGGCCATCACGGGTATAGACCCGGTCGGGGTTAGTGTAGTCGGGGAGCTGTGTGGTTCCTTCAAAATACGCGTAATGCCAGGTTCCCCGGGGCAGGGGAAGGATGATTTCATATTTACCCGGAGCGATTTCCGGCAATACGTACATGAAGGGATCCCAATTGTTGAAGGAACCGGCGAGACGGATGATTTTACCGCTTTCCGCGGTGCAGGTGAACCGAACCTCGCCGTTTTTCACATGGTCGGTCCGGAACGTTTCATACCGTTCGACGGGAAGTACCGACACCTGCATCCGGTTTTCGCGGTCGTAGGCGGTACGGGTATTCAGCGGGTCGGTGGTCCACAAGCCGTTGATAACCATGCGATACTGAATTTCTTCGGTCCCCGGGGGAACTTGCGCGATGTAAAAAAGAACCGTATCGAGGGGTTTGCCCGCGGAGTCCTTTTGGGGAAGACCGAATTCGTCGCGGCGAACTATCCGCTTGAGTGAATGAATGGTTGCGTAGTTTTCATGTCGGAACGAGATTCCGGCATGGCGCGCGTCTCCCCGCGCCGTGAAGATGACATACTTCCCTGACACGACCGGAGAATCCGGCTGTGAAATGGATGAGACAAGCTTTGTATAGGTGACCGACTCAATGTCCGACCCGGAAAGAGGAAGCGAGGTCAGGACGGTGGCCAAAAGTATAACAACTAATCGTTTCATAATAGTTCTTTACAATTGTCGGAATTTCCTTCAAAATCTTGAGAAATTCGGCACATTAAAGTACCGGTTTAAAAAAACCGAAAATGTACTATACCAATGGTACATACAGGGAAGACATGCCGGGAATAAAAGAACTTGAACATTTCAGGGAAGAACTCACCAGGCTCGGCAATGAGCGGGAAGTAACCGAGGAACGCGGTGAAACCTATGAACCCCTTCCGCCTCCCTCAATCACCGCAAATTCCGCACCGTCGATAGACGTTGACAATCTTCTCGCCGGACTTGGCGAAAGTACTGAACCGGCTGTCGCGCCCGAAACGGTTGACGACGCTTCGATGCTTTCCGACTCGACACCCCTTCCCGAATCCGGTGGCGGCATGGTGCCGGAAGCCCCCGATGCCGATTCAGGTCCGGCACTATCAGACTTTGATTCCCTTCTCGATTCCCTTGATCTGGACGGCGATGACTCGTCCTCCGGTCAGGGCGACACTTCCGCTGAAATTCCCGGTCCCGATGATTTTTCCCTGCCCGATTTCCCCGAACCCGTAACGGATTCTTTAGAGCCTGGTGATACCCCGGCCGAATTGACCGAGGAAGCCGCGGAACCTCTTGAAACCCTGGAT
>ENA-UOWE01002096-UOWE01002096.1-activated-sludge-metagenome-genome-assembly--contig:-NODE-2096-length-22658-cov-6.751405_pt1 | contig 22658 bp, 18 predicted proteins | sample MGYA00249841_ERZ761562 | MGnify/ENA primary metagenome ERZ761562 (study PRJEB28883, sample SAMN05720200) | activated sludge metagenome | isolation source: Anaerobic digester | place: Japan... | reverse complement strand
CTAGTGTTAAGTGTAAAATTGTCTAAAGTGCCTTTTGAGTTTTTCAGGGTTACCAAAACGTCTTCATTGCCATATTTTTCAGCGTTTACTGAAAGTGTTAAAGTGTCTGAATAAGCCCAAGTGGTGATCCTGCAATTTTTATTTTTAATACTTACAGGGATATCAGAATATTTGGGTATCGAACAGTTTTCAAGGGTGTTATATAATGAATAACTTGGGTAAAATTCATTTCCATATTTCCAATTGGTTGGATATTTATGTGTGAAAGTCATTTCAGTCCCTGAATATTTAAATACAGAGTCTTTTAGGTCGCCAAAGGAGAAAAATACCGAGTCGGTATTGATGGCGGAAATTTTAAACTTAACCAGGCCAGTTATTTCATCGGCAGAAATGATATTCATTGAACCATTTGCCGGACAGGTATTATAAACATTTACATATTGGCTGGTCGTATATGTTTCACTATTTACTGTTAAGCCTTCAAGTGTTATTGTATAGTAACCTATTTCGGGCATAGTGTAAGTGAAAATATTGTCTGTACTGGTTTTTATAAGGATATTGTTAGGGTCTCTTACTGTCCATGTTAGCGAGTTGAATGTATTACAGTTGGTAGGTTGTGGAGTGAAGGTGTAGTTGGCTCCATAATTGTTGACATAAGTAAAATCAAAATTACATACAGGTGTTACATAAGTAATAGCCCCAATGTCAGAGCCTTCATAAGCTCCAATACATGGAGAGCCTGGTTTTAGACTGAAGTCACTGTTTAACATGGGGTCTGAGTATATATTGCTGGAATCAAGACTTGAAGGATAATTAGTTACATTGTTGAAAAAGCAATTGTATTTCACATTTTGGGCAGTTCCGTCAATTGCATAGTCGTAACCTTTGAAAATATTCCCTTCAATTGAGATGTTTACAGCCTGAGGGACATAAATGGCATAAGAACCTGTAACTGATAAGGAACGTACAAAGGTGTTGTTAATAATTGTGGCTGACAATGAATTTAATTCCATTCCAGAATTTTCAAAAATACTATTCAATACATCAGCAGTTATAGTATTGTTTTTTGCTAAGATATAAGTGCTATTCTTAAAGTGGTTATCAGAAATATAAACAGTTCCTGCTCCTGAAAATTCTATAGATGAAGAATCAATCACCAGGTTAATGAATGAAGTATATTGATTGGTTTGGGCAAAATCAAAAATCAGTTTAGAGTTTTTAATAGTCGCTCCATTTGTATTGATAGCAGAAATACTGTTAATACTTTGTGAGGCAATGGAAATGGTAGTTGTGTCGAAATCATAAGTACCATCAAATAAATAAATATTCCAAGAGATGATATTGTTGTTACAATTGTCTAAGGCTTTTTGAAGGGTTTTAAAAGGCATATCATAGCTTCCGTTTCCTGTAAGGTCACTCCCGCTGGGCGATATATAAACAATCTGGGCAAACAAGGTGCCGGGTACCCATAGCAGAGCCAGCATTATCGCTTTTATTGCCAGGTTTCTTAAAGTAGAATGTGTTTTCATGTTTTAATATTTTATGGTTAATTTAGATTTTTTCAAATTTTAAAGATACAAAAGTATTCTGCTTTATGCAAATTAGGTTAAGATGCTGAAAGTAAATAATATAGGTACTTGCTTTGTTTTTTTTAAGAGAAGAAAGAAATATATACAAAAATTCCCGCATAGCTTATGCTACACGGGAAACATTGTGTAAATGAGCTTTTAATATTTTGATTCGGTGATGGTAATATTGGCGGGTAGTTTCCATACTGTGTCGTTGATGGCTACGTTTTCTTCAAACGAAACGGCTTTGGCTTCTACATAAAAAGTAAATGAGCCTTTAGATATAGATTTCTGATAAAGGGTAACGCCTTTATATCCGGCATAAATTCCGCTGATAGATTCTGACGCATCCATAGAATACCTTTTGCAGACTTTTCCGGCTATGGTAGTGTCGCTGAGCATTTTGAAGTTGTATTCGGTTTTTTGTTTTTCGGTCCAGTTAAGGTCAAACTTCATTTCTGTACCATCTGCATAAGGAGAAGATGTTTTCGTTCCTCCATTCTTAATACTTATCTGGTAGTACCAGCCATCTCCTTTTTCCATGGTAATGTCCGTAAGAGCTCCTTTGGCATCGTATTCATATTTTACTTCTTTGCCACCGTATTCGTCAAAAAATACCTTGTAGGTAGTGGTTTCATCTAATATGTCGGAATATTCGGTAAATTTGATGATACCCGACTTTACTTCGTATTTTTTCAAAAAAGTCACTTTCCCGTCTGTACTTTGTGGGGTGTCTGTTGTGCCATCTTCACTGTCTTTGTCGTCATCTTTTGAGCAGCTCATTAATACTAAAAAAAGGCAACTCAGTAAAAAAAGTAATGTTTTTTTCATAATCATTAGGTTTTATTTTGTTTTACAATCTTTTCATTGTTTTTAAAATCCTGCATGTAAAATAACAATGAAAATGATTTTCAAACACATAATAAAACTTTTACATGCAGGTAAAACAAAAAGGTTATTAATTTGGATTAAGGTTTCTTTTTGATTTCAATGCAATATTAGGTTATGAAAGGTGTTCAGAATATACCCCAAAAAGGGGATTTTTTCTTTTTATAAATGCTTTTGGTTTGTAATGGCTTTTTTGAAGTGAGAATGTAATTTCTTTTGTTTACTTTTATTCAATCTTAAACCAATAAAAACTATGGAAATGAAAAAATTAGTATTGATGGGTACAGTGTTGTTCTGTGCATCAATAGGGATCAATGCCCAGAAATGTAACATGTATTTTCCTTCACGGGAAGGATCGGAGTCGGAAATGACATCGTACAATGCGAAAGATAAAATTGAAGGTGTTACCAAAACCGTGATATTGAAGAAAGAAACCGGTGCCAATGGTGTTTCTCTGCTGTTTGAGTCGGTATATTCAGACAATTCGGGGCAAGAAAAAGGCAAAGGACAATACAAGGTCAGGTGCCACAATGGTGTTTTTTACTTTAACATGGAAAGTATGATGCCCCAGCAAAATGGCGATCAGGCAAGCATGGAAGTAAAGTCTGACGAACTTGAGTTTCCGGCAAATCCTCAGATAGGTCAAACACTGAAAGATGCCAAAATGACCATGGTGATGAAAAGTGGTAACGTTACAGTAATGGAAATGTCGATGTCTATTACCAACCGTAAAGTTGAGTCGTACGAAGAAATAACTACTCCTGCCGGTACATTCAATTGCTATAAAGTTACCTACAACGTTAGAACTCATGCCATGTTTGATGTGGAAGTTAAGGCTGTTCAATGGGTTGCTGAGGATGTTGGTGTCGTAAAGACTGAGAATTACGATAATAAAGGTAAAAAGGTCAATTATTCGCTACTGACAGCTTTTAGGCCATAAGAGATTCAGTATTTTAAAAGGGGGCTGTGTTTTATGCTGTAAAGCATAAGCACAGCTTTTTTGTTCCAAAACAAAAAAGCAATACAATTGTTATATTCGTAAAAAAGAAAAAGCATGAAACACATAGTCAATACAACCTGGAAAGGTAATATGCTTTTTGATGCCTTAGTTAGCGGGCATCATGTGAAGATGGACGCAACTCCCGAACATGGAGGGAATGATGAAGGCTCAAGGCCTAAAGAGTTGATGCTGGCTTCTCTCGCTGGGTGCACTGGTATGGATGTGATATCAATCCTCAAAAAAATGCGTGTTGAGCCTGAAAAGTTTGATATTGCTGTCGAAGGTGAACTTACAGAAGAAATGCCGAAGCATTACGCAGCAATGCACATTATTTATAAGTTTTGGGGCAAGGGCCTGGATAAAGAAAAGCTTCAGAAAGCTGTTGATTTGTCGCAGGAACGCTATTGTGGAGTTTCGGCTGCGTATAAAAAGGCAATGAAAATTACTTTTGAAATACAGGTATTTGAAGAGTAGATTGCAGTTTTTAAAGGGCTATCATACTTATCTGCCTATATTAGCAAGTCCGTGCCACAAGATGTTGAAGTCATTGATAACTTTATAATCTTTGGCATACAAAAAGTTAATCTTTTCTATTGTTTCTGAAGATAAGTCTTTTTTGAGCAATCCGTCCACAGGGCTTAATATGCCTTTCTTTAGTTTTGGCAGCGAAAACCTGTTTTGGGTTTCATCCGAAGTGTAACCTATCCATGTCCGGGAGCCTGCAAGCACAAGAAGAATGTTGTAAAGGCCTTTGATTTTGTTTTTTACAAAAGGAAAAATGAAAATGTATGTTAATAAAAGGCAAAGAGAAATAGAAAAATCGAAAAGCCTTTTTGAACGTAGGTTTTCAGGCCTATTTACTGCATTGATATTGATTAGATAAAGGTCCCCGGCAGTGTTAATTGAGTTACTTCCAATAATTGAAAGGCTTTCTGGTGGGGCAATCTTAAACTCGACACCAGATGCCGAAAAATTAAGCATGTAATTTATAATGTCCTGTGATGATAGGTTTTTGGCACAAAAGATTATCTCATCGGCTTTATAAATATAAATAATATCTTTAAGCTGTGATGAATTGCCAAGATAATCTGGTGATTCGTTGTTAGTTTCATCTATAAACCCTGTTATGTCATGGATTAACGAGGTTTGTAGGAGGAGTTGCCTTACTCTTAGATACTCTTCATACTTACCTACAATGATTATCTTCTTTTTGTTAGTGTTGTATAACCTAAAGTCTTTGAACCCTGTCAAATGTAATATAGTGCGGATAAAACTAATAGTGCCAAGGCTCCATACAGCGCCAAGTATTATCATTAGCCTCGAGAATCGGTAGTCGAGAGGGAGTAGTCCGTAAATAGCCAGAATAATCAGGGTCCCAATGCCTATGCCTTTGAAAATGTTTGTAATTTTTATTGGTTTGTCATAGGTTCCTGCTAAGATCATTGATATAAGCCAAATTAAAATGTACAAAGGTACAATGAGCCCTATGTAAAGGAATGGGTAATGGCCTCCCTGTTCGTACTTCATTGATTCTGAAAAAGGGCGTATGACAAACAGATAACCCGCATAAATAGAAACAGCATCAATCAAAGGCAAATACAGCGCTTTAGCTACACGTTTTACAATGGATAATAATGCCCTAAAATATATGGCAAGGTGGATAAGCAGGTTAAACATCTTAAAGCGCCTGTTTGAAAAGTGTTTTTTTGCAAAGATGATCATGGCCTGGTAAAACACCAGTACATAGTTCAGGCTCCCTTTTTTGGTGCTTTCCCCTTTGTAGTGTATGATGGTGGTATCGGCAAAATAATAGTTTTTATAACCTGCTTTGATAATACGATATGAAAGGTCTATATCTTCACCATACATGAAAAATGAGTCGTCTAAAAGTCCTGATTTGTCAAGAGCTTCCTTGCGCATAAACATAAAAGCCCCACATAAAATGTCTGCTTCATTTGTTTTGTCCTTGTCAAGATATGACAAATGGTATTGTCCAAAACGTCTGTTTTGGGGGAATAGCCTGGCCAAGCCAAATATTTTATAAAAAGCAACTTCCGGAGTAGGTAAAGCCCTTTTTGATTCTGGCAGGAAATTTCCTTTGCCATCAATCATTTTTACGCCAATTGCCCCTGCCTGGGGGTTGTTTTCCATAAAAGCAATGCACTTGCTGAAGGTATCTTCCTGCACAACGGTATCAGGATTGAGCAAGAGGACGTATTTGCCTTTTGAAATCCTTATGGCTTGGTTGTTTGCGTACGAGAACCCTGTATTTTTGTTGTTGCAGATAAGATTTACCCAGGGGAATTTCTCTTTCACCATGGAGCATGAGCCATCTATAGAGTTGTTGTCCACAACAAAAACTTCCGCATCAATACCCTTAATTGCTTTATAAACAGAATGCAGGCATTGCTCCAGGAAGTATTTTACATTGTAATTTACTATAACAACCGATAGTTGCATAATGGTATGTTAAAAAAGTGTCCTAAAATAGTATATTTCTGCGATAAATAGAGGTTAATTTGCATTTTTTAAGCGTTTTTATTTAACAAGTATTTTGTAAAAATTTTCCAAACCTCATTTCTCTTCAATCGAAAAATCCATACTTTTACCTGTGTTTCCCAATTAAAATACACGGACATGGACAAAAAGAATTTTTTTGTAAAATCGCACGGTTTAGGCAATGAATACATTGTCTTCGACTGTAGCAATATCACTTTTGACATTAATACCCCGAATATTGAGAAAATTTGTAATATCCATTTTGGTATTGGGTCTGATGGTATTTTGTTGGTAGAGTCTTCTTCTGTTGCTGATTTTAAGTTCAGGGTTTTTAATCCTGATGGCTCCGAGGCCGAAAAGAGTGGCAATGGTTTACGTATATTTGCTAAGTACATATTTGATTATGGCTATACCTGCAAACGTCATTTTACAATCGAGACTATGGCAGGTATTGTTGAAGCTACAATTAACAAAGAGCGCAATGGTAAAGCCGAAATCATTACCATAGACATTGGGAAAGCCATTTTTGAGCCTAAGCAGATACCTGTTAATTGTGACTTGCCTGAGTGTATTGACTTTCCTCTTACTATTGATGGGAAAATCTTTAAAATAAACTGTATTTCGGTGGGAAATCCGCACTGTGTCATTGTTACTGATACCCTGGATGAACAATTGGTAAAGGAATTTGGGCCGAAAATCGAGAATCATCCGATGTTCCCCAACCGAATAAACATTCAGTTTGTTAAAGTGTTATCAGATAAAGCTATTCAGATGCTTATCTGGGAACGCGGAGCTGGTTTTACATTGGCTTCTGGCAGTTCGTCAAGTGCAGCTGCAACCATGATGCACAAAAAAGGCCTTGTAGGCAAAGAAATAGATGTAAATATGTTAGGCGGACAGTTGCATATTTCGGTAGATGAGAGTTGGAATATCCGCCTTTGTGGCGAGGTTCAGCAAGTGGCTGAAGGATGGCTGAGTGAGGAGTATGTTGAATCGTTGATTAAAAATATATGAGTTTGTCTTTTAAATACTGTAATTCTTTAACCGAATTTAGTCGTTTTGTTACCAAAGAGGTAAATGTAGGTGGAGTTTGTATGGGAGGCTCTAATCCTATTAGGGTTCAGAGTATGACTAATACTCCTACCCTTGATACAAATGCAACTGTTGAACAGTGTATCAGGATTGTCAATGCCGGGGCGGATTATGTGCGAATTACTGCTCCAGGTGTGCAGGATGCCCAGAACTTGGCTGCTATAAAATCATCCCTTCGCAAACGGGGTTACAAAACTCCGCTTATTGCTGATATTCATTTTAACCCTCAGGCTGCTGAAGTAGCTGCTGCAATTGTAGAGAAAGTGCGTATCAATCCCGGTAATTATGCCGATAAGAAGCGGTTTGAATTATTGGAATATACTGACGTAGAATATAAGTTAGAATTGGAGCGGATACGCGAACGTTTACTCCCTCTGCTACGCATTTGTAAAGAGCATGGGACAGCTATACGTATCGGGGTCAATCATGGCTCGTTGAGCGACCGTATTATGAGCCGATATGGCGATACTCCAATGGGAATGGTCGAGGCTGCGATGGAGTTTCTTCGTATTTGTAAGAATGAGGGCTTTGATCAGCTTGTAGTTTCTTTAAAAGCTAGTAATACACGTATTATGGTGCAGGCATACCGCTTGCTCGTGGCTACGATGATGGCTGAAGATATGAATTATCCTTTACACCTTGGCGTAACAGAAGCTGGCGATGGTGAAGACGGCCGCATTAAGTCGGCTGTTGGTATAGGTGCTCTTTTAGCAGATGGATTGGGAGATACCGTTAGGGTTTCCCTCACAGAAGTGCCTGAGTTGGAGATTCCGGTGGCTAAAAATCTGGTAGATTATTTTTCTGGTCGAAAAACCAATCCGGCTATTGATGTTGTTTGTGAAGAACAAAAAAATCCTTTTGAATATAAAAAGCGCGAGTCTATTGCTGTTGAGAATGTTGGAGGAAATAATACTCCCATAGTTATTGTTGATTACCAGTCAGATATTACCAATGCTGCGCATCTGCCTGCTGAATATGTTTTCTTTGCTACAAGAGCTGAAAGTATTGTCCTGAAAGACAATAAACGCTATATAACCAGCATGAACGACTGGTTTAAATATTTTCGTGAAAAGAAAAATGTTTTTCCTTTTTATACCGCCGCCCAGTATTTATTCTATGGCCCCAAACATCCGCATCTCAATTTTGTTGTGTTGTCGTTGTCTGAGATGGATGAACGAATGATTGAAGCTTTGAAAGATGATCGAAGAACGGTTGTTATTGTTGAAACATTTAATACTAACGGGGTTGCTGAACAACGAGCGTTGTTGTATAAAATGTTGGCGGCATCTTTGACTAATCCGGTAATCATCAACCGCAACTATTGTGAATATAACCTTGAGATGTTTCAGATAAAAGCTGCTGCTGATGTCGGGTTGTTGCTTATTGATGGGTTGGGTGACGGGATATGGATTAGAAATGCTGCTGAAAGTGTTCAAAAGTCTATATGTGCATTGTCTCTTGGTATATTGCAGGCAACCAGGTTGAGGATGAGCAAAACTGAATATATCTCTTGTCCTTCGTGCGGGCGGACTATGTTTGACCTGCAAGCTACTACAGCCCGTATTAAGCAGCGTACAAGCCATCTGAGGCATCTGAAAATTGGCATCATGGGTTGTATTGTTAATGGCCCAGGCGAAATGGCCGATGCAGACTATGGTTACGTAGGGGCAGCTGCCGGAAAGGTTACTCTTTATAAAGGAAAAGAGGTGGTTCGTAAAAATATACCTTCGGAAGAAGCGGTAGATCAGTTAATCGACCTTATTCGGGAGCACGGAGACTGGGTAGAACCTTAGTCTATAAAAATGTCATCTCTGATTAAGCTCAAAAGGCCTGCCTTTTCACCTTCTTTAAGCATAAAAAGTATAGCATCTTTGCCTTTCGGGCCTAATGAAAGCGAAAAATCGTTTACATACAGGCCTATATGTTTTGCAATGGTGTCATCTCCCATGTTTTGTGCATGTTCTTTTATATATGCTTGCGAAGATTGTTTGTTTTTGTTAGCAAAATCAAGGCTTCTATATATAATATTGTCAATGCTCTTCTTTATTTCGTTGTTAAGGCTGCGTTTTACAACAATACAGCCCAAGGGAACAGGCATATCAAATGTTTTCTGCCAGTATTCGCCCAAATCGACCACTTTTTTTAGTCCTTTATCCTGATATGTAAAGCGACTTTCATGTATTATAAGCCCTGCATCAACCTCACCTTTTAAAACCGCATTCTCAATGTCGGAAAATAACATTGGCGTTTTGTTCTTAGCATTTGGAAAGGCTATTGAGAGGAGCATGTTAGCAGTGGTATGTTTGCCGGGTATTGCAATGTGAAGTGAATTTATATCTTTTGTTGTAAAAGGCTTTTTGCTGATAAGTAATGGCCCATTATTTCTGCCTAAAGCGCTTCCACTATTAAGTATTTGATATTTGTTAGCAATAGAGGGGTATGCGGCAATGCTAATTTTTGAAATATCATAAGTAGCAATTTGTGCAGCACGATTAAGCTCTTCTACATCTGCCAAAAAGCATTCAAAACTAAGGGCTTCCATTGAAATCTTCCTGTGGGCAAGGGCATCAAATATATAGGTGTCGTTGGGGCAGGGGGAATAAGCTATGCTGAGGTTCATTCTTTGGAATTTATTTCGGAGAGTAAAAACATTACATGGTTTGAAAGTGAGATGATGGCTTGAGGAACGTCCCATTTCTTGACATCGCGCGGTTCTACTTTGTTAGATATCGAACGAAGTTCAATAAATGGCGTTTTTGCTTGCAGACAGACGTAAAATACAGCTGCACCTTCCATTGATTCAACATCTGGCTGATATTTAATCCACCTGTTGACTATACAGCCTTCACTTCCAGAAGTAGTGTTTACAGTGATGCCTGTAACATTAGGTATTTTTGAAAATATTTCAAATTTTCTGAAGGTAAATGGGTTATTTAGCGCTCCATTGACAAACGGTGGCGTGTTTTTGTCAAGAAATCCCATTTCAAATATATTCTTAAATTGACCGTTGTCGTCAATGCCAATGTCAGCAAAATATTCCTTTGTAACGTTTACCACATCGCCATTTCTTATCTTTTCTGAAAAAGAACCGGCAATGCCCATATTGATTACCAAGTCATAATGTTGTTCGGAGAGTCTTTTGGTAAGCCTGTAAACATTGGCCGGGATGCCAACACCTCCAATGAGGATGTCGATGTCGAGCATATTGAATTTGCCAGAAAAAGTCCATGCATTAACCTGGGTCAGGCCTTGCAAATTCTGTTTAAGAAGGTTTATCTCTTTTTCTGTGGCAGAAATAATAAGTATTTTCTTCATCCTCCTTGTTTAACTAATATGGAAATTTTAATGTTAAATTGAATGTAAAATATCTTCAAAAACCAAAATCTTTCAGCTGCTAAAAAATAAAATACTAATTTTGGATAATAGATTTTTTGTAAAAAACTATCGATATACAAAATAAAAAAACTTTCGGAGTTTAACGAAGAAAGTTTTGATAAAAAATAACAAACTGAATGAGTCTGGTATATTTGACGCGCCGTGAGAGATTTAATGCTGCACATCGCATGTTCAGGCCTGAGTGGGATGATACGAAAAATCTTGAGGTTTTTGGCAAATGCTCCAATCCTTTGTGGCACGGTCATAATTATGTTTTATATGTTACTGTAAAAGGGTTGCCCAGCCAAGAGACTGGATGTGTTGTAAATCTTAGCCACTTAAGCCAACTGATTAGAAATGAAATAATTGAAAAACTCGACCATAAAAACATTAATTTAGAGGTTGACTTCATGAAAGGTAAAATAGTATCCGCTGAAAACCTTGCTATTGCAATATGGAATGAGCTTTATGATAAAATAGCAGCCTTAGGTATTGAGCTGCATTGTATAAGACTTGAAGAAACTGAGAATAACACCGTTGAATATTATGGATAATGATTTTATACAGATTATGGGCGAAGGTACTATCAATGATGATGAGTATGCCAAAATTGAACAATTCAGTGCTGCCCGTACTCAAAAACTTGAAGAGCTTTATAAAGGGGTATTAGACGTTATTGATCCTGAGCCAACACGCGAAGGGCTTGAGAAAACCCCTATTCGGGTAGCAAAAGCCATGCAATTTCAAACTCAGGGATATAATATTGACCCTAGAAAGATTTTACAATCGGCTACTTTTATTGAGGATTATAAGCAAATGGTTATAGTTAAAGATATTGAGCTTTATTCGATGTGCGAGCATCATATGATACCTTTCTTTGGTAAAGCCCATGTTGCCTATATCCCTAATGGCAAGATAACCGGGCTTAGTAAAATTGCCCGTGTTGTTGATGCTTATTCTCGTCGTTTGCAGGTGCAGGAACGCCTCACTATGCAAATCCGCGATTGTATTGATGAAGGCTTACGTCCTTTGGGGGTAGCTGTAGTTATTGAAGCTAAGCACCTTTGTATGATGATGCGCGGTGTGCAGAAGCAAAACTCTGTTACAACTACTTCTGCATTTACAGGTGCATTTCTCAATGATACTAAAACCCGCGAAGAATTTATTCACCTTATTGGAACAAAGCTGCATTAAGCTATGAAAATAGTTTTTTTGGACACAAAAACCATGGGCAATGTGTCCAATCTTTATCTTCTTGAACAATTTGGCGAGGTAGTTTATTATCCGCTCACTCCTGCTGAGTTGACAGCTCAACGTACTGCAGATGCTGATATTGTCATTACCTGTAAAGTGGTAATTGACCAAAAAGTAATAGATGCATCCCCTTCATTGAAGCTTATTTGTGCAGCAGCAACAGGAATAAATCATATCGACTCGAAATATGCCATTTCAAAAGGGATTGAGGTGTGCAATGTCTCAGACTATTCTACAAACAGTGTTGCTCAGACTACATTTGCCCATATACTTTCCTTGCTCAACCATGTTCGATATTATGACCAATTTGTGAAAGACGGTTCGTATAGTAAATACGACATGTTTTCGCACATGGATATGGAAATAGGCGAAATATATGGGAAGACATTTGGTATCATAGGCTTAGGGGCAATAGGCAGAAAGGTTGCTCTTATTGCTAAAGCTTTTGGGGCTAATGTTTGCTATTACTCAACATCTGGAAATAATAATAACCCTGATTATAAAAAGGTTTCTCTTGATGAACTTCTTATAATTTCTGATATTATTACTATTCATGCTCCTTTAAATAACAATACCATTAATTTAATTGATATTGATAAACTTAAGCTAATGAAACCTTCTGCCATCTTGATTAATGTAGCTCGTGGAGGTATTGTTGTCGAAAAAGACTTGGCTTTTGCCATTGATAATAAGATAATAGCTGGCGCTGCAACTGATGTATTTTCGGTTGAGCCTGTAAAAGCTGATAATCCTTTGTTGCATGTTTTTAATAAAGATAAAATAAGTTTCTCTCCGCATTGTGCCTGGACAAGTATCGAAGCCCGTACTAAGCTCATTGAGGGTATTGCCCAAAATATCAGGCGTTTCCTTTACAGGTGATATTGCAACGTTGCATTTATTCCTATACTGTAGGGATATGTTTTTATGTTGGTGCTTTTGTTAATTGAGTTGAGGAAGTACCTGAGCTGAGGCCCAACAACAAAATGTAATTTTGAAGTCATAGGGAGGTCAATGCCCCATTCGATAATGCCTGCAAGATTAAATGGAGCGGCGTTGGAGTTTGTTCCTATGTTTTCTTTAATACTTCCATTAAATAGCTTAACTCTGTTGTTAATGACAAAGTTTAGACTTGCTCCTCCTGTAAAACGAAAGTCAATTAGTCGTGTGGACACTTTATAACTTGCCAATATTGGCACTTCAATGAATGAATAATTGATGAGATATTTGACAGTGCTTACCTGTGACTCGCTTCTATAAGTTGCTTCTGATTTTACATTTGCATAAGCCTCTGAATTTTCAAGTTCTTTTGCTTCAAAGTTCCCCATAGAATTAGCTGTAGCTTCATATTTAGGAATTGAAACAGAGGAAGTCCAAGATGCATCATCTCCTGCTAAATATGTGTTTCTTTTTGTGCTGGGGACAGAGGCATTGGGGATTTGTTGCCCCATTTGTGTGTATGATATGCCTGTTTGAAAGTACCATCTGTTGTGTATTATACCAAATGAGAGCCCTCCTGAAAATGAATATATTGGTTTTTCTGATTTGTCATATGTTGTTGTTGATATGCTTGTGTTGTTGTAGCCAATATTACGGTATGCATAAAGAGGAGTCCAGTTCACACCAATAAAATATTGAGTTTTAGATACGTTTTCAGTTTCTGGTCTTTCTTTTTCTTCCATAGCGTAGAGCGTGTTAAGACATAGCTCATAATTTAAAGTATTTTTAAGGTTAGTTATGCTTTTACTTTCTTGATAAGCAAGGAGTGTAGTTTGTCCTTGCTCATATACGTCTTTTTCTACCTCGGTATTTTTAGTAATGACAGTTGTAGTTTCAATATTAGTCTTTTCTTCTAATATGTTATCGGCTGTATTTTTTGAATTTGTAAATGTTATTGATTTATTATTTGCGTTTTTTTCTGAAATAACTGGGTTTTCAATAGTTTGATTATTTGAAACGGTTTTTATTTCATTAGTTTTAATTTTTTTTATTGTATTAGTTTTGTTATTACTGGCAATAGAGTTGCCGATATCTTTCTGATGGTTTATGCCAATATAAAATCCGGTTCCGATGCCAACTAACAAAGCAAGAGATGCGGCCATAGCCCAATATATAGAGATAAACCTGCTTTTTTTGTGGTTGTGCAAAGCATCTTCGATGTTTGACCAGCTATCCGATGGGGGAAGGGCTGCATGGTCATACAGCTTTTCTTTAAAAATCCTATCTATATTGTTTTCAGACATATTATCCTGCGTAAATATTGGTTCCCAATCGTGTTAAAATCTTTTTTTTCAGTATTTCTCTTGCTCTTGATAAATTTGATTTTGACGTACCCTCAGAAATAGAAAGCATAGATGCTATCTCTTTGTGCGAAAACCCTTCAATAGCATACAAATTAAAAACCATCTTATACTGAGGGGTGAGCTCTTCAATCATTTTCATCAGCTCATCTCTCGAAATGTCCGAGTCTGTGAGTTCTTCTCTGTCATCATTCTCTTCAGGCAGCAGGTTTGGGCTCAGTTCGTATGTTAACGTGTTTTTATTCCTGTAGCAAGCAATGGCAGTGTTGACAAAAACCTTACGCATCCAGCCTTCAAAATTCCCTTTAAACTGAAACTGCCTAATTTTTTCAAAGACCTTGATGAATGCATCCTGAAAAACATCTTTTGCTACATCCCTGTCTGGTGCATAGCGCAAGCATACCGCCCACATCCTACCGCTAAATAGCTTGTATAATGCTTCCTGCCCATTTTTGTCACCGGCCATGCAAGCTTTGATGATATCTTCCAACTCTTTGTTCAAACTGCGCTTATAGTATTTTCAATTCAAAGTTATAACAAAGTTGCCCTTTCGTTTATTGTTTTTTAAAACCGATGTTATAGCTGTCATTTAACTACTTTGCAGTTACAGATATCTTATCGGTATTTGCCTTTTTGAATGTTAGATACAGATTTAAATAATGGTTGCGTCATTTTGGAGGCTGATAATGTTTTTTTCTTTTAAATAATTTTTTATAAGAAAATCCTTTGCTAACTTTATTAGATTAACGGTGAGAAATGCAATTGAAAATCCCTAAATATCTTGTTGTTTTGGTTGTTATGGTCATCTGGGGCTCTGCAAAAGGCCAAGATGCGCATGACCTTGAAAACCTTGCCCGTGGGTATGAACAACAGGGAAACACTATTCAGGCTGCTGCTTACTTTAATAAAGCCGGCTACTCATACTGGAACAGCGGTCATGCTGATAAAGCGGTTGTTGTATTTCGCAAAGCTCTTGATTTATACATTCTGACAGGAAACAATGTAGCTTGTATTACTGTTGCCAATAATTTGGGCTTTGTATATAGTGGAGATAACAGGCATGGCGAAGCCAGGAAAGCTTTTATGGAGTCGTTGCGTTTTGCACGCAAAATGGGCAACAAAAACGAAGTGATGAATTCTTTGATAAATATTAGTAATTCAAATATTGAAGAACAGCGCTATAATGAAGCTGTTGAAAATGCAAAGGAGGCGCTTGCTATTGCCAATGAATTGTCGATGCTGCGTTCTATAGCCCGTTGTAATGCCCTCTTAGCAGAGGCTAATGAAAAACTTGGGAATTCCTCTGAAGCTTTCAAGTATTACGAGGCTTATTCGTTGATAGACAAAAAGATGAAAGCCCAGGAGATTGATGAAATCAAATCTAAAAGCGAAGAAGAAATTGCTAAGGCTAATCTTGAAAAACATGTAACCGCTCTCGAACTGAAAGTGAAAAAAGGAGAGCTGAAAGTAGTGCAGGATTCACTTTTTGTTGCTATGAAAATGGCGATGCAAAGCCAATTTGAGGTTGAAAAACGAAATGCAGTAATTAAGGAAAAAGAGTACCAGCTAAAGCTTGAAAAGCAAATCAGACTAATGCTCGTTTTGGGAATTACAATTGCGCTTGTCCTTGTTGTAGCATTGGTGTTTTTTATTTTTAGAAAAATTCGAGATAATAAGATTTTATTATTACAAAAAGAGGAGATTACGGCCCAGCGGAATAAACTTGATTTGCAAAACAAGAAAATAACTGATAGTATAGAGTATGCTTTGCGCATACAACAGGCAATGCTGCCCAATTTGTTGAATGTCGATTTTGATATGGATGTATTGTATTTGCCTAAAGATATTGTATCCGGCGATTTTTATTGGTATTACAATGCAAATGAAGTTAAGGTTAATTATCATTTTTTTGCCGTTGTTGATTGTACCGGGCATGGCGTTCCAGGGGCTTTTATGTCTATGATTGGCAACAGGTTGCTCAATGAAATTGTAGCCACACGTAAAGTATATTCTCCAAGTCAGGCTTTGCAGATGATAAATCAGATGTTGCACAAAGAGCTTCATCAAGATATTAGCCAAAATATGGATGGAATGGACATTTGCCTGTGCCGTCTTGCAGCTATTGACAAAGAGCATTACGAACTTGTTTTTTCGGGGGCTAAACGACCGCTTTATTGGGTTACTGCTGCCGGTGATGCTGTTTTGATTGAAGGTGATTTTATCACTATTGGCGGTATCCAGGGCTCGGCCAAAAAGTTTACTGAAATCCATAAAACAATCAGAGTGGGAGACTCGTTAATCCTTTATAGCGACGGGATGATTGACCAACCTAATGTGTTTAGGGCCCGTTATGGCAGCGAACGGTTTTTGGACTTTATTAAGGCGAATATAAAAGACCCGGCAAGCAATTTGTTGGGTAAACTTCACGATAGTTTTAAGGAATTCAAACAAGATGAGGAACAAAGAGATGACATTACGGTTTTTGTTATTAAAACTGAAATAAAATGAGTAAAGAACAAAAAGACAAACGGTTTTATCTGTCTTTTGAGGGCCCATTCAATATGAGAATTATTTCCTCTTCTGGCAGATATTTTATCGAAAACCTTTCAGATGCTTATGAAACCCGGATAAGTCTTTACAGGGTTTTTATTGAGATATGCCAGAACGTTGCATTATATTCTGCAGAAAGGTTTAGACAAAGCAATAATAACACCTTGGGTATAGGCAGATTTGTTGTTGAAGAAAAAGAAGATGGCTATGTTTGTTCCACTTCTAATGCCATTCAACCTGAGCATCGAGAGAAACTTTGTAAGTATTGTGAAAATTTAAACAAGTCTAATGCTGATGAGCTTATCAACCTGAAATCAACATTGAGGCATCAGTCTTCATTAGTTGCTACAGGGGCTCACATTGGCCTGATTTCTATAAAATTGTATTCAAAAAATCAATTGAAGTATGATTTCCTGAAATCTTCTGATGATGATATTTCTTTCAATATTTCTGCATTTATATCAAAAAGTTAATTTTAAAATTGTGCATGATGGAAAACCTTTATTTAAATATTTATCCAGAGTTGGTTTATTATCCAATAGTAGATTTTAATTATCTTACTGGAGAATGTGTAATATCGGGCGAATCATACATGGAAGAGACTTATAAATTTTATCTTCCTGTAATAAACTGGCTCAAAACTTATATAGCTGAAAAAAAACCGGTTGTTTTTACAGTAAAACTAACTTATTTCAATACCAGTTCGTCTCGCATGATTTTGGAAATACTACTTATCTTAAAACAATATCAAAGTGAAGGTGGAGAGGTGAAAGTTGTTTGGTTTTACAAAAGCAATGACCCGGACATGTTGATGGATATTGAAAGCTTCATCAAAGAAACCGGATTAGCAATAGAAGCTGTGAAAGTTGATAAGATGTAGGAGCGGAAGAGAATAAGATATAATGAGTTGATTTATAGTAATTTAATCTTTCTCATTATACCTTATTCCTTTCAGCTTTTATTTTGTCTCTGTTATTCTATTTTATTTTCACTTGTAAAGCTTGAAGCAGGTAACCCTTCATTGTTAAATAACATCCCTTGTGACCCGTTTTTAAAGGCATATCTGACCTTTACAGGTTTTAATACTGCTGCACTATTTAGTATTATTGTGTTTTTGGCAATACTATAATCAGCAGGATAGAAAATTCCATCTTCTCCGGCTATTTCAAACTCGTTAGGCAGTCCTTCTTTGATTTTTAATCCAGATTCGGCATTAGTAAATGTAACAATAGCTTTGTTTGCTTCAAAAGATACTTTCTCAAACAATGGCCCTGAGTATTTTATGTTCTTTTTATAGTCTTTTGATAGCGCCCAAAGAGCTAAGCGTTGTCCTACATCGGTTTTATTGCAAGGGTGGATGTTGTGCACATTTCCTATGTCAAGAGTTACTGCCATCCCGGTGTTCTTTACTGATAAAGTCCTGCGTTGTACATCGCGTATCCAGGCACTCTCAATGTTATTTTCTCCTGAGTATAAATATGGGGCAATTTGTACATAGTAAAATGGCAAGTTTTCCTGAGCCCAACTTTGTCGCCACCCATTAATCATAGCCGGAAACAATCGAGAATATAACTCAGCATTACCAACATTTGATTCACCCTGGTACCAAATAAAACCTTTAATGGCATAAGGGACAAGGGGGGCTATCATAGCATTGTACAGGACTGAAGGTTGATAAGCATTGGCTGCATTGCTTCCTCCGGGCCGGTTATAGCCTTCCATATTTTCATGCGGATAAATAAAAAATTCATCATTAAGATATTCTGCTACCGGAAGATATTTCCATTCTCCGGCAATACTCATTTTAATGTTTTCGTTTTGTTTGTCTCGGATAAACATTTTTTCTGTTGTCCCATATATCCCGCCACCTCCCTGGTTATCAACTATTCTAATGGCAATGGTATTAATACCTTTATGGGCAATGTTTGCCGGAATCGGATATATTCTGTCTTGTTGGTATGCTCCGGTTTTTTCTATCCCGCCAATTCGGATGCCATTAAAATATACAACATCCATATCGTCAATAGGGCCAAGAGATATTTCAAGGTCTTTACCTGCATAATCTTCTGTAAGGCTTATGTTGCGCCTAAACCAAACAGCACCGTCAAATGCGCCCAGTTCTGTTTTTTCTATATAGCCAGGTAATGTCATGGTTTTCCAGTTTATGTCGTTGTAGTTAACAGTGCTGCATGCACTATCATTGAAATTTAGGTTTTCCCACTTTTCTTCTTCTGCTAATGCAGCTAACTTCATTTTGTGGTGTTTGTTGACCCAGATAATAAAGTTGTCATATTCGAGGCTAAGTTTTTTTAGGTTCACAAAATACTCAATATATTCGGGTATTTGTTGCAATGTTTGCCCGTCTGTCCATGATTCTATCGGAGTCCCTCCCCAACTGGTGTGAAGTAACCCGATTGGTACTTTTAATTCTTCGTAAAGTCTTTTCCCAAAATAGTATGCTGTAGCACTGAATTTACCTGCATGTTCTTTGTTGAATAAAGTCCATTCGCCTTTACAGTCCTTTTCAGGCGAGAGTGAATATCCCCTTTTTACTGTAAATGTACGCAATTGGGGATTGTTGGCATTGGTTATCTCTTTAGCAGAGCCCATTATAGTGTCTTTAGGGGGCCAGCCTGTTAAAGGCATTTCCATATTAGACTGTCCGGAACACAACCATACTTCTCCAATTAAAACATCTTTTATTTCTATACTTTTGGTTGAACTACAAATAGATAATGTATAAGGCCCGCCTGCTTCAGGCGTTTTTATGGCAGTTATCCAGTTCCCTTTATCATCAGCCGTAGCTTTTGCTTTTGCATTCCAGCTGCCAATGATGTTTATTTCAGAACCGGGTTTGGCTGTACCCCATATAGGCGCTTTAGTTTTTTGTTGTAATATCATGTGGTCAGCAAATATACTGCCCATTTTAAGCGATTGACTTTTAATATTATGGCTCATTGCCATGAGAGAAAAAATCAGGAGGATAAAATTTCTCATACTATATAAATTAAGGTGTGATTATTTAGTCTGGCAAATATAAAATATTGCGTATTCAGGCCATGATTTATCAAGTCTTTTTATTTGTTAGATAATTTATAAAAATAAAAGGTCAATAAACAAAATTAGGTAGAAATAAACATTTATATTTCTTTCAGAAAAATATTTTTTCTTGCAATTAGTTATTATGATTAAATTTACACCCATAAAACTTAAAAACAAAAAATATGGAAAATACCAATTCGTCTCCCAATCGTAAACTAACGATGATACTTACTATTTTGGTTGTTGTGCTTGCTGCTTCATTAGGTGTTTTGTATATGCAATATCAGAAAAAAATGGCAGATAATGCAATAGTACAGGAAGCCCTTGAGGAGCAGAAAGAATCTTTGACCAGTGAACTTAAAGATATGATGTCTGAATACGAAGGCTTGAAAAGTGATAATGATAGCTTAAATAATCAGATAAACAAACAACAGGACAGAATAAAAAACCTTTTGGCTATAAATGCCAGTAACCTTGAAAAAATTAAGTTGTATAAAAAAGAACTGGCTACTTTGCGTGAAGTAATGAAAAGTTATATCATTCAGATTGACTCGCTCAATACAAAAAATCAAAAACTTGTAGCAGAAAATATTGAAGTAAAAACAGCTTTAGATGATGCTCGTAAAAATAATGAAAGCCTTTCGAAAGAAAAAGCCGATATGTCGTCTAAAATAGAGGTTGCTAAAGTGTTGAGTGCAAAAAATATTACAGTTTCACCACTTAACCGTCGAGGGAAAGATACTGAAAAAGCATCTCGTACAGCAAAGATTAAAACATCTTTTACTATTCGGGAGAATTCTCTTGCTTCTGCTGGTGAAAAAACAATTTATATAAGAATTACCCGTCCCGATGACCTTGTATTGGCCTCTTCAGAACAAGATGTGTTTGAATATGAAGGCAATAAAATAGTTTATTCTGCTAAACGTCAGGTTACCTATCAGAATGCAGACCTTGATGTTAGTCTTTATTGGGATAATGCCGGAGAACTTATTGCTGGTACTTACAATGTTGATCTTTTTTGTGAAGGTAAACTTATTGGAAGCTCTAGCTTTTCGTTGAAATAATTAAGTTTTAATATACAATATTTTAAAAGGCTGTTTCGTACTAACAGCCTTTTTTTATTGAAATAAGCTTTTAACCCAAATTAAGCATTAAAAATGCTTATTCGATTAAGAGGTTGTAATTCAATAGCTTAATAAAAATTTTTAAGATAATTTCTAAATCAGCTTGTCTCGTTTATAACGAGAGGATTAACCCAACTAAATCATATAGTTTGCCTCTAAAAAGCCTACTAATGATTAATCTGGGTTTAACTAATATCTCAAAAATTCTTTTATCACAGTGAGTGTTGAACTTTAAAAATTCCTTTTTGAAGAAAACTGTAAACTTTCCCTGCAGACTCAGCAAGTTTTTGCCAAAGGCTCAGGGCTATTTGAAATTTTCTCTTTATTGTGTAAAGGCCTATTATAATCTCTTTAAGTTAAATTTACAGGGATAGATGTAGTTATGGCTTAAAAATTTTTACAGCTCTTAGTTTTGCTTTCATCTTCATTATTATTTACTTGTTTTTGTTGGTCTTTCAGATTTTATATTTCTAATAATTACAATCAAAGGTTTGTTTAAAAGCTTTGTTAGATAAAAAAAAGTCAATACATAGGTGATTTTCGTCAATTTTTTTTAACTATTTGTGTAAAATATTGTAAGTCTGAAAGTTCCTTGTATTGCTTTTACAATAAGCAATAGCGGTGTTTTTTAAGACCAACTGTTAATGTTATCAGGCTTTTTTTTAATCGAACATATTTGCATTTTTTACGTAAAAAATGTTAATTTTCGGCCTTGTTTTGTTAATAACTTGCCCCGACTGGGTTTGCATTATTTCAAAATTAGGAGTAAGCGATATTTTTTTTCAGATAAAATTTAGACATTCGGAAGGCTAGTTATTATTAATGTTTTAAGAATTTTGTAACTTAAAAATAAGAAAGAATGAAATCTTTATTGAAACTTTCGTTATTTATTCTTTTGTGTACCATAGTTACCAGCAATATTTTTGCACAGTTGCCAACTATTGCCTCGGTTTCTATTGATTCTGTTTCTTGTAACGGTTTTTCCGATGGAAAGATACAAGTGAATATAACCGGAGGGCTTCCTCCTTATCATTATACAATTTCTACAGGGACAGGAGGTGTTACTACGGATACATTTTATGTTTTTAGTGGCCTTCCAATGGGGACTTACTGGATTGTTGTTGAGGATGCCAATGGCGATGGCGATATTATTTTTGGAGTTCGGGTCAGACAGCCTGATGTTTTAAGTGTTAGTTTCCCTGTGTCAAACTATTGCTTGAATGTTCCAACACCTATTGATGCTTTAGTGTCGGGGGGAAATAAAATTTATTCATACTTTTGGGATGGAACTGCTGTAGATAATGGTTTCTTAAATCAAGATGATATTGAAGATCCTACTTTTACCGGGAAAGTTGCAGGAAATTACAATTTAAGGCTTACTGTTATTGATAATAAAGGTTGTACTAAAGCAACTGCCCTGTCGGATATTGAGGTGTTTAATCTTCCTTCTGTAACATTCGGAGGAGTATTGGCAGATCAATGTGCAAACAACACAACATACACTCTTTCTGGTGGAAATCCTGTTGGAGGTTCTTATTCTGGGCCTGGAGTATCAGGAACTAATTTTAATGCTTCTGCATCTGGAGCGCCTGGAACTAAAATTATTACATATACTTATACAGATGCCAATTCTTGTACCAATAGTGCTTCTAATACCATTGAAGTATTAGCATTACCTTCAGTTTCTATTAGTGGTACATATCCTGATCAGTGTGTTGCTTCTACTACTTATACTTTAACCGGAGGTACACCTGTTGGTGGAATTTATAGCGGGCCTGGTGTTTCAGGAACAAACTTTGATGCATCGGTTGCTGGTGTTGGAACGCATACGATAACTTATACATATACTGATGGTAATGGTTGTTCAAATACAGCTACAAAAACAATTACAGTAGTCGCTGCCAATACAGCAGGTGCAGCATCTTCAACTCCTACATTGTGTATCAACACAGCCTTAACACCTATAACA
>ENA-UOWE01002089-UOWE01002089.1-activated-sludge-metagenome-genome-assembly--contig:-NODE-2089-length-22744-cov-7.102252_pt1 | contig 22744 bp, 36 predicted proteins | sample MGYA00249841_ERZ761562 | MGnify/ENA primary metagenome ERZ761562 (study PRJEB28883, sample SAMN05720200) | activated sludge metagenome | isolation source: Anaerobic digester | place: Japan... | reverse complement strand
AGGGCTACATCTCGTTCGCGATCTTCGTGGCGATCCGCCGCGCGCACCGGATGTCGGCGTTCGCGAGGGCCACCGCGATCCGGCGGTCCGCTTCCGACATCCCGCGCGCCATGATGCGGCGCGCCTCGGCCTTCCGAACGATCCCGAAGTAGTAGCTGATCATCATGCGGCGCTTGCTCATCTTGTCTCTCCTGCTTTTGCCATCGCTACCGACCGCCACCTTGGCAATCGGCCTATGCAATGGCACCGATCAGGATGTCGGGATGGACTCGGACCACCCAAGCGCGGAGATGAACCGCACTCGCAACCCTGCCGACATCGATAAATTTGCTCACTCATCCAGACGGAATCCCGGCGCGCGTGATGCTGACTACATGGGGCACGATTCTTCCCCTACATCCCCGATCCATCCCCCCGATCGCGCGGTATTCTCACCGATCGCGCCATCGCCCTATCAGCCCGCCGATATGGCAAGCGTCACGCAGAGCAATGTCCCATCAGGGTTGTCCCGATGGGCAATTCACGGGGCGGATACACACGGGAACACAGCCGATGAGAGACAAAGGGTTTGAACCCGTTCACCATCGGCAGCAGAATCCCATCCTGCTACTCGCCGGAATTCGACCGCCCGACCATCCACCGATCATCATCGCGCACTCAAGCGCTCCATCGGCTACCGATCGGGCAATCCCGATCCATCGCCCGCGCACTCTACCGATGGAAAGCCCCACAAGGCCGGATAGTGCGCCGATCCGATGAACCGACATCGATCTTCACTTTTCAAAGGGCGCACCTATCCCGGCACGGTCAAAGGCCGATCCCTGGTAGTTGCGCACAAAGCGGCCGGATCCGATTGCCGAAAGGCGCGGCCCATCAAGTCGTGGACCGCATATCGGATCCGGGGATCAACCCTAGTCCGCGTCCGCCGCGGACGACATCGCTGCGAGCATCGCTGCCAGCTTGTCCGCGGGGATCATCTTCGCGACCTTGGCGAAGGCCGCCATCGCGGCCGCTTCGCTCTTGATCGTCTTTTCGGCGACCTTTTCGGCCGCTTCGGCGTCGGCCTTCGCTTCGGCCGCCGCCGCCGCTTCGATCAGGGCCGGCAGATCGGCGAGTCGAGCCGCGATTTCGTCCCTGCGCGCCCGCAGCGACTTGATCTGCGTCATGATCTTGTCGTTTTCGGCCATCAGGGCGGTCTCCTCCGCCCGCAGAGCGGCCGAACCGCTCTTCCGGGCGCGGCGCGTGCCGTCGCCGTTCCCGCGCGTCCGGATTTCGTGTCCGTCCCGGGAGATGTGCCAGTAGAGCCAGCCGTCCGGGCTCGTCTTCGGCGCGTCCGTCCCCGCGATCTGCGCGTTGATCGCCTTGTCCCTGAACGCAGCCTGCGACGGAGAGCCATAGCGGGCCTTGGTTCCGTCCGCGTGAACGACGATCCAAGAACCGTCATCCTGCGACTCGATCGTGGAGTAGCCCTTTTCGCCCTTGATCCCGTGGTAACCGCACTTCGTTCCCATTTGTCTCTCCTGTCAATACGCAATCTCGCGTTGACACCGTGTCAACGCAGCCTGAATCTAACACGGTGGAATTCGTGCGCGCGAGGGACGGACTAGACTTGATCGGTCGAAAGGCGAAAACCCGTTGATCTGACACGCGAAAAAATTTATTTTCACGCCAGAAACGACCTTTTCAAGAAAAGGCAAAAGACAAAGATAGTCCGCGTTCTAACTTGTCTAGACCATTACGCTTTTCTTTCGTTTACTCGCAAATCTCGCATGAGACCGCCATTTTTCCGCCTTTTTGTAACGTGCCAGAATCATTAGCTTTTGCGGCAAGGGTAGAATCTCGCCTGGAATCGGCGCTAGAACGGCCGTTACACTGTCCGGGGACAACGGACGGGGGAAACGTGAAAAAGGCCAAGAATGGGCAAGCGGGCGCGCGGGAGACGGACAAACCAGGGCGGGACGATCCAGCGGCAATCGTGGCGCGCGGGGATAGGGAACCTGCAAAGCAATCCGTGGCACGCGTCATAACGGATAGTCTAGGGTTGATCACAAAAGACGGGGATGCACTGCGCCGGGAACCTGTAGCAAGCGCGGTTGACTGTCGTCCTGTCCGTGCGACGGTTATTCGCCCGGGCGATCCTGGGTTTGAAGATGAGGCGAACGCCCTGTTTCAACGTGCCGCGTCATTCGCCCTAGCAGTGTATGATCGGTGTCAACGGATATTCAATTCGGCGCACGACTCGGACATTACGGGCGATTGCAGCGATCCAAGGTCCGCGCGTTTGGGTGAAGCGAAGATTGCAAAAGTGTGCATGGATACAGCGTCAATTGCCTTGCGAACCTACTGCATTGCCCGTGGTATAGCCCTTGACGCCGCATCACAATCGCATACGACTAACCGTACCACGATCAATGTCAACGGTCCCGCTATGATCAACGGCGCTATACAATCGGGCGACGATCCACAATCCGCCGAAATTGCACGCCTACTCGCGACACTGCCCGACGCAGAACGTATACGATGGCAATCCGCTATCCTCCCAGCGTCAATCGGGCCTGACAAGGCAAACGTGAATCAAGATTCACAACTTGAAACCCCAGCGAAAACGATCGATCTACAGGGCGATTGACGCCCGCGCATCGATACCCCGGGGGGGGGGAAACGGGGGGCTGGAGGGGAGGCTCCTCTGCTTTTCAACTGCGAGCAATTTTTCTAGAAATCGGGTCTGGGTCGCGTTTCATCGGGAGTACGGGGTGGGCGAGTGGGAGGTGGTCGCGAAATGCGACAACCGAGCGTGAACCGGGGGGTTGGTACGTTTTGTTGGGTGAACGGGGGCTTTGCGGCTTGGTTCTGCGTGGCAACGCTGTAACGGAGGTTGGGATGGGTACTTGGGCGCGCGAATGGGGCTAATGTACTCTGCAAAAAGTGCGTGTCAAGCATTATTTTCGTAAGACTGGATCGTGTAGTTGGTACGGGGGGTTACGGGTTTGGCACGGTTTTGGATATTGTGACGTGGGATTCACGTTTGATGGGTAAGTTGTTGGAATGGTTAGAAACAGGGTGATAAACAGCTCAAGGTTGCGGGATGATTGAGGAATTCCGGGAGGTGTTTGGAAGGGCAGATAGAACGTGAGGGTTGCGTCACGTTTTGGGGTTGTGGTAGGATGTGGGTGCGGCGTGGCGCAGTTGGAAGCGCGACAGGTTCATACCCTGGAGGTTCGCGGGTTCGATTCCCGCCGCCGCAACTTGATGGGGCGCGTAAACCGCTAAGGAGGCGGCTCGGGCTGTAAACCCGATTCCCTTTTGGGATCGAGTGGGGTCGATACCCTCAGCGCCCACCTGCTAGGAGACTGGTGTTATCGAGCATCTGGTACAATGGGGTTACTTTGTTCAAGGGGGAGCCAATCTAGATGATGACGGAAGTGAAGTTGAGGGCGGTACGGTCGCGGGCTTCTGCGGAGGCTCGGGCCGTGATGGAGGCCGAGGATCGGATCCTGGAGGAGTGCGGGCATTTTCGGGACGAGGGGGAGGCGGCGGGTTGGGTCGGGGGGTTGGCGGGGTCTAGGTGGTTCCAGGATCAGTTTGGGATGGTTCGGCCTATTGTGAGGCGGAACAAGCGGGGCGAGAGGGCGGTCTACAGTTTCGCGATTCGCGATACGGATACGATTGTTCTGGCGACGACGCATCGGCTTGTGGCGCTGCATGAGCTTACGCATCTAGTGACGGATCGGGTTGGGCATCACGATCAATTCAGGAGGATCATGGTATCGCTGGTTGGTCGGGTGTACGGCCCGGAGATGGCGGCGGTGTTGCGTTCCGAGTACGAGAAGCGCGGGCTGGAGGTGTAGGCACGATGAAGGCGCAGCGGAGAGTTGGTGGAAACCGCAAGGTTGATGTGAGCGGGCCTCCTGTCCGGGACGAGCCAGAGATGGTGAAGTTGCTCCGGATGCAGGTTTTGGCGCACGCCAGGAACGATGTGAAGGTGTTTTCGGAGTATTGCTTCCGGGACGAAACCGGGATGCCGTGGAAGCTCGGGAAGCATCACGAGAGATACCACAAGTTCATGTCGGAGAACGAGCGGGGGATCATTTTTGCGCCTGCGGAGCATGGAAAGAGTCGTTCTCTTGTGGCGAGGATGCTGTGGGAGATTGGCCGGGATCCGAATCTGACGTGTTGCTGGCTATCGAACACGCAGGAGCAGGCCCGGAAGAATACGCGGGCAATGCGAGAGATCATTGAGGGGGTCCAGGAGGTCCGGGAGGCGCTTCCCACGCTAGTTCCGGGTGAACCGTGGAGTGACACGGGGTGGAGCGTCGGAAGCCGCATGAAGGGGCTTGCGGACTGTTCGATGTCGGCCCTTGGAATGCACGGTGCAATTACGGGGTCGCGACTGAGTCGGATTGTGGTGGACGATCCGTGCGACTACGAGAACACGAGAACGCCGCTGATGCGTGAGGATGCATATCGGTGGTTCACGTCCTCGGTAATCTCGCGACTGATGCCTGGGGCGAAGTGTTTCTTCCTGATGACCTCGTGGCACCCGGAGGATTTGGGACATCGGCTGATCAAGGACGGATGGCCGTTCATCAAGGACCAGATCATTACCCCAGAGGGAGAGCCGTTGTGGCCTGAGAGGTGGCCGATGGAGCGAATCGAGGCAAGGCGGCGTGAGATGCCTTCGTGGGAGTTCGCGAGAACGTACATGAACGAGGTTTGGGACGATGCGACGAGTCGCTTCAAGCGGGAATGGCTGACGCAGGCGTTGAAGAAGGGGAGTGCGCCGCTGTTTGCGGACGGATCTGGCATCGGTAGTAGCGGGTGTTGGACGTACTCGCTGGATCGGATCCCGAACGAGTGCAGGGTGGTCGTCGGGGTTGACTTGGCTGTTTCGCAGAGGCCGGATGCGCACATGACCGCGTTTTCTGTCGTCCTTGTGAAGCCGAACCGGGAGCGAGTCCTGCTTTGCGTCGAGAGTGGAAGATGGACTGCGCCGGAAATCCTGAGTCGGATTGCGATGCTGAATTCCAGGTACAAGGGGCCGATCTTCCGAGTTGAGAACGTGCTGGCGCAGCAGTTCCTTGTGTCGATGGGGCAGGCGTTTACGACGGCGACGATTGTTCCGCACTACACCGGGGCTGGCAAGGCATCGCTTCCGTTCCACGCGGAGAAGTTGGCGGCAGAGATGGAACAGGGGTTGTGGACGCTGCCGGGGACGATGAACGGAGATGCATTGAACGCAGAGGTTCAGCGGTTGGTAGAGGAGACTCTTGGGTACAGTCCTGACACGCATTGCGGCGACCGGCTGGCGTCTTTGATCTTCGCGAGAGAGCAGGCAGACCAGGGGTGGGGGGCGATTAGAACCTTCACTCACAGTTTATTTTCACGGTAAACCCCCGAAACTACTACAATCTTTTCTCTTGACACCCCGGTAGACTTGTGGCAAGTTAGAGGACGCAGGGTTCCTGCGAGGTGAGCGCCGTGAGCGCCCTGGACGAGCAGAAAGACGAATTCAAAGCCCTGGTCAAAGACGCTCTCGCCGACACGATCAAACGGTTTTACAGTCGAACCAACCAACCGGATATCAGGGATAGACTCGCGACCGAATGCGAAATGTTCCTGCGCGATCTGTGCCGTGGCAACCAGAGCCTTCTTCCAAATTCTCACTTCGTACAAGTCATCCCTGACGAATTGGATCGGAGCCGGGTAGAAGTACAAGTCTCCGTCCCGTACTCGGACGAGTTGGCGGATCGCTTGTGGGAGGCCGGGGTCGAATTCACGGTAGGCGGAAAGCCGTACACCCGAGAGTACACGTTTGTCGTGGGAGAGGCGCTTGTCTCCCCCTTTCCTATCTGCGAAAACAAGAAGGAGAAGTGAAGATGGAAAACGAGATTCCGATCATCGAAACGGACGAGGCGTGGGACGGGCTGAACGAACTCCAGGTGGCGAAGTCGATTCGGACGATGATGAAGCTCCGGAAGGCGGATGCTGTGGTGATTCGCCACAAGGGTAGGGACTACCCGCTGTCGAGGGCGCAGGTCGAGGCGACGATTGAGAGGCTGACCCCGCCCCCGGTCGTCACCCCGGAAGCGCAGCCGGATTCCGAAGACGTGGGCTTCTAGCAAGGAGATTGGCCTGATGAAAAGTTTTCACACACTGAACCCTGTGGTGGACTGGAGCAGTCTGAAGGCTGAGATTCTGAGCGAGAAGGCAAGCGGCAAGGGCGAGATCGACGGGTGGAAGACTGGAGACAAGTTCGCTCGCCATCGCACCATTTCCAACGTCTACAGCCGTGGACTCGGGGTGCCGCTCGGCGCGATCACTCCACTCCTCTCGATGGGTGTCCCGGCTCTTTCTCGGACTAAGATCGGCGGCGCGGTGTTCCTGGACATCGACAAGGCTGAGAAGGTGATCAAGGAGTACCACGCGCGTCGGATCAAGGCGCAAGAGGCGGCTGCGGCGCGAGAGAAGGAGGCAGCGAGGGTTCTGCGGAGCAAGGAGGTCGATCTTCGTGCCGAGGTTGCTAGCTTGCGCGCGGAGGTTTGCATCGACCTTGAGGCCAACAACCCGACGCACGAGAAGTTGGATCGAATCATCGGCCTCCTGGAGCGGCTGGTCGATGCGTGGGAGAAGTAGAGATGGGAACAAACTTCTACCTCCTGCGCGATTGCTGCGAACATTGCGGACGGCCCGCAGAGCGTATCCACATCGGGAAGTCGTCCGGTGGGTGGATGTTTGGCCTGCACGTCAAGCAGTACGAATGGGAAACCACCCCCTCCAACCTGGAGGAGTGGAAGGAACTTTGGAGCCAGCCTGGAAACAGGATTCTTGACGAGTACGGCGAGCGGTTGACTCCGCAAGAGATGTTTGAGCGAATCACAGATCGCCACTGGAAAGGACCTGGAGGGTTGCGCAGGCACGAAGTTGACCATCATTTCTGCATCGCACACGGTTCTGGCACCTGGGATCTTTGCGTTGGAGAGTTTTCGTAGGAGTGGTCGATGCAAGCAGAGCGTAAGTACGCGACTGAGAGGAACGCGGCATACAAGACGGATCAGGAGCGCCTTGCGTGGAAGCGGTACGCGAGGCTTCTGGAGCGCATGGCGACCGAAACGGACGCATCCAAGCTCGCGAACATGCTGTTTGCCAAGGTGGCGCACGAGAAGCGTTATGGGGTGTCTCGTGGTTGTTGATGCTGATAAGTGCGGCTCGTGCGGAAAGGAGTTTTCCGACGACGAGCCGAGATACCGCGAGCCGGGGTGGGAAAAGGGCGACCTCGACTGCGCGGAGTGCTGGAAGACATGGCCGATGCGGGCGCGTGCGGCATTGGACGCGAAGAAGGAGCGAAAGTGAGTAGCAAGAAGAAGCCTTCCGTTTCAGAGCCGCGACTGTTGAATGTCAAGGAACTTGCGGACAGGTGGGGGATTGGGCAGCCTGCGGTCAAGGTTCGGCTTCGCAAGTACAGCCAAGATATTCAACAGAAGGTTGTCAAAGGGACGCAGATGGGAATGGCGGTAACAGAGCAGGAGGCCGACCGCGTTCTGATTTGCGTCCTTGATGCCGTCAACAGGGGACAGAAGACCGGGGGCCGGAACTCCAACAAGCGCAACGAGGTCAAGGTCAAGAGGCATCGGGAGCGGAAAGAGAACTCGATGCGGTACTTCGCGGAGCATGAGGACGACTTCGCCTTCCCCGACAAGTCCAGGTATCGACAGCCTGGGGAGATCGTCAAGATCATCGGGATGGTAACGAAGCGTCCCGAAAAGGTGTGCTGCTGCGACGACTGCACGGAACACGCAACCGAGTCTTTCGGGGACGAACGGTACATTGGTTGTAGACACGGGATGCTGTCGATGCATCCAGATTGGGAGCATAAGCGTGGCGTAAAACTGTTCCGGGATATCTGCGTGCAGACATACACGCGCAATGCGGATGGAGTAGAAGTCCCCGGAAAGGTTGAGGTGTTTGAGGGTATTCGGCGGTCCGAAGTGAACCTGTATGATGCCTGTCGCTGGTACAAGGAACAGAAGTTCGTGGACAAGTCGCGCCCCATCAACGACAACCCGACCGCATGGGAAGTGGAGCCGGAAACAGAAGAAGACGAGGACTCCGATGTGTAGCGACGATTCGGATGCTATCCACGAAGTAATTCGTGGAAATAGGCTGTGGTGTGTCGTATGCGGAGACAACGCCATTGTAACCGCTGGAATTCCTAGCGGAAGCATCGACGCTGTCATAACGGACATCCCGTATGGCACAGCGAGCGAGTCGAAAGTGCAGAAGAAGGGAAGCAACGACCTTGAGGCGTTCAACCTTGAGTGGGACAAGTCAATGCCTCTAGACTGGCTGGCCGAGGCGTTCCGGGTGACTGTAGAAGGCGGGTCGCTCATGTTCTTCTGTGAGAACGGATCTGTTACGACCGCTCGCGATGCCGCCACGGAAGCTGGATGGCACTTCTTGAACACGTTCTATTGGGTCAAGACGAACCCGCCTCCGCAGCCGAGAAAAAACTTCTGTTCTGGCATCGAAACAGCCATCTTTTGTCGCAAACCTGGGAAGATTGCATATTGGGGAGGCGGCGGGGCGACTGTGAATTGGTACTCGTCCGGTCTGGTTCACGACAGCATCCGAATCCACGAGACTCAGAAAGACTCTGGCTTGATGCGACAGATCGTCCGTTGCCTTTGCCCCGTGGGTGGGATTGTCCTTGACCCGTTCTGTGGCGGCGGGACCACTGGCGTTGCGTGCGGTATCGAGGGCGTTAAGTTTGTTGGCATCGAGATCGACAAGGACAAGGCTGAGAATGCCAGGAACAGGATCGGGCCGGAAGCCCCGCTGTTCGGCACCGCGAAACCCAAGGTTGTAGAGGAGGATCTTCTGTAATGCCGTTCCCGCATGATTTTGAGCCTTTCGTACGGCCTCTGAGAGAAGGTGATTGCTATAGGTGTTTCGGACACGGCGACGTTCCAGCGGATACTCGCTCAATGAAAACGACATGCCCGGTTTGCGGGGGAAGTGGTAAATCAAAGCCAAAGGAGTTCGATCTGGATCAGAAGGATCGTAGGTTTTGCGAGCAAATCCTAAAAGACTACGCAGACTTGGAAAGTCGCGGTTTCAATGGCGTTTCAAGTGAGAATATGCAGGCTGTCCGCGATGTGGTTCGACCTGCTCGAATCAAACTCTCAGGATCAGACAGCATGCAGGAGCGGCGGTTCATCAACTGCCGGGATTGTGAGGCGTGGCGTGGAGGGTTCTGTCGAATCAGCCCGCCGAGGGGTTCGTTCGTGCAGACCAAGACGGTCGGATCTGACGGGTGTTGTGAGGGGTTCCCGAAGGTGGGTGAGCAATGAAAGTTGGTACTTCTACGGCTTTTGCTTTGCTGTGGACGTTTACAGTTGTTTTGGCGTGGGTCGAATGGATCCCGCCGGGGTCGGGCGTGTTTATGGGTTCGTTAGGATTTGGAGTCTGCCTGCTTCTTGCGCTCGACAGGATCGATGACTCTTTGAGGGGAAGGTGATCGCATGGGCAACAAGGCGAAGTTTCTGCGCGCAACGGCGTTCGGCCAGGGTTCCAGAAAGCTCGTGAAGGCTGGCCGAGTGAAGGACTACAAGGAGGGGGTCGCCCTGCTGATGGAGATCCACAACGAGACTGTGGAGATCCGAGAGGCGAACAGGAATGCGGCAGAGAAGGAGGAGCAGAAATGAACAGCGAGCCATGCAAGTGCGGCGCAAGCGACTGTCCACGATGCTACCCGGGTTCGTTCGATACCTGCCCCGAATGCGGCGGGACTGGTGCGGTCGATGGGTCTGCGCGGTCGTCCGGGGCAGTTGGCGTTTCTGGTCGGCAAGCGGGGCGCGTTCGGAACCACCGTGTTCCGCGTGTAGAAACAAGAGGTTGACCGTGAGTGTTAAGACGATCTGCGCTGGATGCAAAAACTTTTACCTTACGGAGAAGTCCTGCTCTTGCAGCCTTGACCTCCTGACTTGGGAGTTGTCTCCGACTGTGCTGATGAGGGATGGATGGGGGAACGAACGGCGTCTTGTTCCGGTGTCGAAGGTGAAGTGGCCGATTGAGTGTTCCGAGGTGTGCTACGACTCTCCCGCCTCGTGATCCAGTAGCATGATCGCTGCCGAGTTGCTCCAGGCCTGCTCAAGCCTGCAAACCCAGGTGTAGGCGGAGTAGTCTTGATCTTGCCACGTTGACATCACTCGCGCAATCCCCTTACCATTCGTTCCTGTAGTCAGAGCCGCGATGACGGCCCTTGATTTGAAGTTGAACTCCAAGGAGGAACATCATGTCTTTCTACGTCAAGGACGCTCTGGATCGCGGCTCCCCGGTTGATCTGGCTGACAACGTGAAGGCGGCTGCTCTCGGCACGATGCTGTCGAACCTCTGCAACCCCATCACGGAAAACGTCACGGTCAACGCGAACGTCGGTACGCTGGCGTACCTCCCGTCGAAGATCGAGAGCATCTACCAGACTGCCGCTGCGACCAAGGGTTGTATCGTGGTTCCGGCCGGGATCGTGCCGAACGCTGGCGAGTGCGCGGTTGACTTCGCGGCGAAGACGATCACGTTCGCGGCTGCGGACAACTGCACCGCCGCGACGGTCGTGTACCACAAGTGCGCCGAGAAGGCCAACCTGCTCCTGGCGGCGGTTGACGTTCGATAGCTCCTGGTGCATCTGGTGCTACAATCCGCGATCAGTGGGATCGACCTTCTTTGAGGTCGGGGAGAAGTGATGCCCGCGACCATCGAAAGTACACTCCATCGCGTAGCTAGCGCAATCAGTGGTGCGCCTACTCCTCAGAATATGCAGCAGTGGTTCGATGAAGTTCGCAAGATGGGCGAGTCTCGTCGTCTACGCGACATGGACCGCTATGAGCGGTACTTCTACGGGCTACAGCACGATGAGAAAGAGGTAAATTGGGACGGGCGGCCGTATGTCAGGACGGACCAGCGCCGGGGAGCAATGCTCGTCGGTCCCGGGAATGTTCTCAACTCCCCGCCCCCGTGGCAGTATCGCCGCCCGTTTATCCGTCGTAACCTCTGCAACGCCATTGTGAGCAGGTTCACAGGTCTGTTGTTCGGGGAACAGCGCGTTCCACGGATCCGAACGAACGGAAGCAAGGGTCAGAAGTGGATTGATGCCGCCATCAAGGAGATGGATTGGTACACCCGTTGTTCCACCGCTCGTTCGATGGGTGGCGCTGTCGGCTCGGTCGTCATGCTGGTGAAGCTGATCGAAGGCCGTCCGATTTGCGAGATTCTCAACGCGCAGTGGTGTACTCCCAAGTGGCTAAACGACGACCGCGACACGCGCGAGCTTGAAGCAATCGAGGTTCTTTACCTTCGGCCTGTGCATCGGTGGGAAGACGTTCTCGACAAGTCTTCCGGCAAGGTTCGGCCGATGTGGATCGAAGGCGACGAGTGGTATAGGCGCATCATTACGCGCGAGAGCGACGTTGCCTGGACCGCACAGGTCATCAAGGATCGCCCGGTCGTGTTCAAGGAGATCGCTCGGGCCGATCACAATCTCGGTTTTGTTCCGGCAGTTTGGATCAAAAACACTGACATCGTTGGAGATGACGACGGAGCGCCCGACTGCGATCAACAGTGGGACAACTTCGACGCCCTGGACGCTTGCTACTCCGACGCCTTCCAGGGCACGCACTACAACAGCGACCCGACCCTGATCATCACGTCCGACAGAAACATCGGCGCAACGCAACTTGGTTCCCAGGTTGGGATCCAGTTGAACAAGGGCGAGGATGCCAAACTCCTTGAACTCGTTGGCGGCGGGTCCGATTGTGCTGCGCGGCGTGCCGCAGAAATTCGCGAAGCGATCCTGGAGGACGTTCGTTGCAACCTCGCGGACAAGATCGAGGGCGCTTACGACACAACGGCAACGCACGTTCTGAAACGCGAAGGTGCGATGCTAGAACGCGCTGACGAATTCAGACGCCAGTACGGCGACGCGATGGAGCATCTTTTTGAGGTGTTCATCCGCATGTGCCGCAAGGTTGGCTTCGGAAGCCTTGTTGAGCCTCTGGCGAGTCTCGCTGGCGAGGCCCCGGATGTTGACGACGTGTTCGTTGAGTGGCCTCCGTACATTCAGCCGACTCCTGCCGATGAGGAACTTCACGTTCGCAAGGTAGCGACTGCGCGCACGGCCACGCCCCCGCTCGTTTCGCACAAGACGGCGATTCGCGCTGTGGCGCATTTCCTTAGGATTGACGACATCGAAGCCGAGATGAAGTTGATCGAAGCAGAGGAAAAGGAGCGCCAGGAGAAGTTGGAAGCCCTCGTGCAGAGCCAGGAAGACGCGACTGACGATGAGGACGAGGACGAGGACAAGGCAGAAAAGAAGCCTGACGCAGAGTAGGAGTGCCGCTTGAGCACCGTTCGTCAACCAATTCCTCCCGAGATCGAAGACCTCCTCGCCCTACAACAGCGCGAACTAATGAAGATCGAGCGGTCATCGCTAAAGCAGATGAACTCTGCTTTGCGAGAGGCCAAGAAAACGCTTCGCAACAAGATCCGGACGTTGGGTTCCGGCGCAGATCCGTACACACTTGCGCGTCACCGTGCGATGCTTTTGCAGGTCGAGGACGCATCGCGCGTGCTTACGAAGCGGGCCGGTGTCGCGCTGTCCGAGGGAACGAAGAAGGCCCGCCAGCGTTCGATTGAACACCTAGCGACCAAGATCGGACTTGCGGAAAAGCACTTTCTGTTTGAGTCGGTCATCCCGTTCAAAGAGGTCGAGCGGCTTCTTACGAAGAACTCCAAACTGCGCACAATCGAACTCCTGCGAATCAAGCGCGGCTCGGCGAAGTACGGACTTGACCTTGTTGAGTCGATGGAGAGAAGGCTGGCGCATTGCCTCCTGACAAACCAGACGATGCAACAAGCCGCCGCCTCGATTCTAGGAAAGGGTCCGTGGGCTGACAAGTCCTGGAAGGCAGAGCGACTTGTTCGCACTGAAGTCTCTTACGCCTATAACGCAGTTGACCGAGTTGGACTAGATCGTGTCGCTCGTGGAGACAAGAATCTGTGGATTGAGTGGTACGAACACGCAACCGGCCCTAGATGGGCTGGCCCGACAAAGAAACCCTGGCCTGGACCTGCGGTGCCGACCGACAAAAGGACGGCGCACGACTCACTCCGACTGCACGGGCAACTTCGCAGACCCGGGCAGTTGTTTGAGGATCCGACGACGGGAATGCAATTTGCTCACCCGCCGAATCGCCCGAACTGTAGAGCAAGTCTCGCATTGGTAAGGGTTGATCCAGTAGAAGAAAAGGCGGGTTGACATGCGGAAGGATCTACGTTGTAGCAAGTGCGACAAGAAACTGGCTGTTGTCGATATGACTGGTATCGGACACGTCGAAACAAAGTGTCCAAGATGCGGTTGCGTTGACAATCACGAGATTTCTCTTGTACCATCAAGCCAGTATGCAGAGGGACATAGATCCCCATCGACTTCAACCGAACGTCGGAGGGTGTAATGTCCTGGAACGTCAAGGTCACAGTCGGAGTAACGGCGGATCCGCCCTCTGGCGCAGATTTCCCCACCGGATCGCACAATTTTTCGGTGGACAAGGAAAGGATCCAGGCGTATTCCAATTCCAACTCCTACGTCCTGACCTCCGCTGTTGCGTACAACATCAAGCCCGCCGGGATTACGAACATCACGCAGATGTACGCCAAGGTCCGCGGTGGGTCGCTTCGGTTCAATGTTACCAGCACGGGTGGTTCCGACCAGGTGATCCCGTGTGACACGTTCCTGTGTCTTGACACTTCCACGGAGCCCTTGACGGCCATTACCGTCACGGGGACGGGCGAACTGGAAGTGTTCTTCGCCGGTTCGTAGTATCGATCCGGCTTTGTAGGGGGATGGTTACATGGCTAGAGATGACGACGATCGGAATGGCGAACCTACTGGCAAGGAGCTTCGGCTGATGCTGAAGGCCGCGAGAGAGGAGGGTCGAGAGGAGGTCCAGGAACTTCTGCGGAAGTTTGGATTTAAGACCGTCCGCGACCTGGAATCGACTCTCGACGCGGCAGAGCAGATGAAGCGCGAGAAGGAAAAGGCCGCGGAAAAGGCGAGGCCGAAGGACGACGCTGATGATGCTGCGCGCATTGCTGCGCAGGCAGAACGCGAACTTCGCGAAACCCTACTCGACGCGGGCGTGAAGCGTGCCGACCTTGACCTTGCTGTGTCCGTCATGGCGCGCAAGGTTCAGAGGATGTCCGAGGCCGAGCTTGCCAAGTACGAGCCGGAAGACTTCGCCAAGGAGTTTAAGGCTTCCAACCCGCAGTCGTTCCGCGACTACGATCCCGACAAGGCGTACCGCGACAGGCGAGAGGCGGAAGTCAAGGCTGAAAACGAACGTCTTGCGGCAGAAAAGAAGGCGGCAGACGATGCAAAGGCGAAGCAGCCGCCCGTCGAAGACAAGCCTGCCGATCCGCCCCCGGCCGCGGATAAGGCGACCACGGGGCTGCCGACGACGACGCCTGCCAAGCCGACCGAAAAGGCTACCTTCAATGCAATGAAGGCTTCCAAGGAGGAAGTCGCAAAGAGGATGGCAGAGATCAAGATTCTTGCGGCGAAGCCTGCCGTGTTCACGGAATGGCAGTAGTCGCTTACAATCTGGATGCATTGGTAGGACCAGCGAGCCATCGCGCCCCGGAGTCCATGAAAAGTGAACTACCGGAGGTTTGACGATGTACACGACGAATGCAGCCGTGCGCGCGATGATCCAGGAGGGGCTTCTGGAGCGCGCGTTCCATGACTCCCTGTTCCCGACCCTTCTGTTCCGCAAGGAATTCCAGGGCGAGCAGTGGACCGAGCGTGCGCAGGAGATGGTCAAGTCCCGTCGAGGGCTGATCGCTCCGAACATGAAGACGCTCGCTCCCAAGACCGACCCGAGCCCGAAGACCTACGAGGTCGAGCAGTGGAACGCGATGATCGCGCACTACGGCGACACCGTGGACACCGATACCGTGGTTGCGGGCCTCACGCTGGCCGACCTTCTGGAAGCCGACGCGAAGACCGCTGGCCTCCAGGCCGGTCAGTCCATCAATCGACTGGCGCGCAACCGGCTTTACAACGACGCGATGTACGGTCACTCGGTTCTGACGAGTACCGTCAACAGTGTGTCGCAGCCCATCGCGTCCCTCAACGGCTTCACTCGCGCTTTCTCGTCCACGACGAAGAAGTTTGAGCCGGTGAGCGTGTCGAATCCGCTGGCGGCCTATGTCTGGACCGGCGCGGCGTGGTCTGCCGTGAGCATCACGGGCGCGACCCCGACGACCGCTGGCGACGAAGTCGGCCCCGGCGTCCTGACGCTGGCTGACGCGTTCAACAACACCGCCCGGTTCCCCATCGTGGCTTCCACGGCCACGAAGATCGTGTACTCGGGGGGCGGCCACTCCATTGACGACCTGACTGGGGCCGACCTGTTCACGCTCGCCGTCATCCGTCAGGCCGTCGCGAACGCCCGCAAGGTGAACGTTCAGCCGTGCGAGGATGGGTACTACCACATCCACCTCGACCCGATTGCCGAGTCGCAGCTGTTCGATGACTCCGAGTTCCAGCTTCTCTTCCGTGGACGTGGCATCGACCGCGACAAGAGCGATCCCTACGCCTCGTTCCAGATCGGCACGGTCCTGGGGTGCAAGCTGTACCGGAACAACGAGTGCCCGCTGTCGAACACGGTCGCGACCTATGCGGCCGATGACGACAACTTCTCTGGCGAGCTGACGAATGCCGCCGGTATCCCGATCCATCGTTCGGTCTTCATTGGCCGCGACTGCGCGATCGAGTACTGGAAGGACGCGATCTCCTCGACCGAGGCGGGCATCACCGGCAAACTCGGCAACTGGAACCTCACGGCCAACGGCGCGACCGTTGACGTGGATCGAATCCAGATGATCCTCCGCGCCCCGCTGGACCGTATGCAGCGAGTCGTGACGACCTCCTGGAGCTTCATGGGTTCGCACGTCATCGCCCCCGACTACCTGTACGCGGGCAAGGCGTTCGATGACGCCACGTTCACCACGGGTTCCAGTCGGTACAAGAGGATCGGCCTGATTCTGTCGGCCGAGTAGTCCACCCGTGGGGGTGGGGCGAGTGACCTTCGGGACGCTTGCCCCGCCCCTGCTGCTCTTTGAAGTCGCGACCCGTCCCGACGATTTCCCTAAGTCGGGCCTGCTGGCAAAAGGCGGTTGGGAAGCTGCCAAGTAGTCAGTAGTCAGTGCGCCTCGCAAGAGGTAGCAGGGCGTTGGGGCCATCGAATTGAAAACGATGGCACTCATGGACAGCGGTTGTGCAGAGTCCCGTGTGGTCGCGTAGAACGCGAAAGGGACTCCCCCTCCTGGACGCGCGAAAAGGGCCGCCGTCTTGGGATTCGCGCATACGCAGTCTATGAGACAACGGCATCCATAAGGATGCTGCGTGCGGCGTGGCGGAATTGGAATGGGGTGCCCGCTGCCCTGTGGACGAGTCCAGGTGGCTTGCCCGTCAGCGCGTATCCAAGACTGATTCTGCCGCACGCGCCCGGTCGTTTTTCGTTGGGGGTCGAAATCAGAGAGGTGTCTTTCATGGTACGCAATCCTCCCGTCAAAAAGTTTTCAGATGAACTGAATCGTGACGATGCTTTCGCACGCAGGCTTGTCCTCGGAGAAACCGAAGACCTGACGCAGTGCGTCAAGACGATTCCTTCGGACGAGGATCCGGCGGCGACCTACCGAGTCATCGGAAGGACGCAGGTTCAGTGCAACGGGCAGTCGATCATCCTTGCGAACGGTCTGATTCTGCGAGTCGGTCGTTACGGCGCTGAAAACGTCAAGAATTGGGTTGAAAACCGTGGGCTGAAGATGGTCCTTGTGGATCGCCCCGGGAATCTGCCAGATCAGGGCGCACCCAAGCCAAGCAATGACGTCGAATCGTGCGACGAGGCCCCTGGCGTGCCCGTAGAGGCGACGGAAATTCCTGCCGTGTCCGAACCCTCGCCCGAGAAGAAAAAGCCCGGCAGGCCGCCCTCGCGAGGCCCGGTTTCCAACCCTTTCGCGCCGAAGAAGAAGTAGCGGGGTGATGCGATGGCGAACCTTCTGACCGATATCGAAGTCGCTCGTGTTCGATACCATCTTGGGTACATGAACACGACCGCAGGTGCAGGTATCGGTCTGTCAATGCCGACGATCATCACGACCCTGTTTCCTGTGGATGGCGCGCTCCGAAACCTGTATCCCGAGGCTGTTGAGATTGTCCGAACGCTGATCGCGCGTTGCGACACGGCAGAGTGCGGGATCGCGGATTCAGAGGATAGGCTGTCTGCGCTTCGCATGGACTCCATCACTCTGAACGAACGCGAGCCGGAACGCCGAGAGGAGAGGTATCGGTACTGGGTTCGTCGTCTTTCCGAGGCGACTGGTTGTCCGATCAATCCGATGTCTGGTCAGAGAGGCGGGTGCAACTTCGCACGCACGGGGCAGTAACAGATGAGTTGCGGTGGATCCAGAGAGGACATCGTGACGAAGTTGAGCAAGGTCGCGGACAAGATCCGTGGTTCGCTACATCCGATGTTTGGAACCCGACCCTACCGCGTTTGGCTCGTCGCTACCAGATGGACAGAAGGCGATCGTGGAGAGGGTTCGGAGACTGTCCTGTGGGAGCGCGAGATCAAGCCGACTCCGCTTGTCACGGGCATGGACGGACTAGAGGCCGCGCTTACGGCAACTGGACGCGAGGAGGATGGGGACGTAACTCTGTCCGAGATCAGTTTGTCTTTGTCTGAAACCGATGTCTCTTGGCTGACGGATGAGGAGTCCATTCCCAAGGGCGAAAGTCGCTTCTACGAGATTCGTCGGGCGAACGGAAGGCGCAGGCGCTACACGGTCGCGAGCGCACCCGAGTACGACACCACGACTTTCGGTTGGAAAATCCGACTGTCGAAGCAGGTTGCGGATCGTCGCTTGAACGGAGTGGTGTACCGATGAGTACATTCTACGTCCACCCGGATCAGGTGTACGCGACGATTACCGGGCTTGCCAAAAAGCATAAGACGGCAATCATGCGGGCGCATGAATCGTTTGGGCCGAAAGCGATTCAGAAACTTCAGAAGTGGACCCGCAGAATCCGACCGTTCGCTCCTGTCGATACCGAAAAATTTGTAAACGGTTGGAAATACTCAATGATCTATAACGGCATCGTGATCTACAACGACACGAAATACGCCGGGGCCATCGAGTTTGGCGTTGCCCCTGGTCGCATTCCGACTCCGTATCGCCCGGGTCAAAGTCCGCGACCGTTCCGCAGGCTTGTGGAGTGGACCCGTAAGCGAATGGGAGAAGGCTACATCCGCATTCGCGGGGAGTCGAAGTCTGCATACGCCATCGCGACGAAGATTCAACAGAATCTCCACAACCGAGGTCTGAAGCCCAGGAAGGTGATGACTCACCCGGCGCGTAAGCGCGAGTTGATTCGTAGTCTACAGGAAGAGATTGATCGTCAGTTGCGGTCGATTAGGTAGGACAACATGAAGACTGCGCCTTACAAGTATAGCGCCGACCTGGATGAAGCCCTCGCGCTTGGGCAGGCGTTTGTTGACCACCTCTCGGAGTTGCAGTACGACCACGCGAGGCGGTTGAAAAAGGACGCTGTGTTTGCGTGCTGGTCCGACCCTGATCAGAATGCAGAGTATCCATCCATCGCCGTCATGATGCCTGACGAGGGAATCTACGATCAGTCCGAGCTTGTTCCGTCGCCGCTTGAAGAGTACAGCACGGCAAGCGCAGGAAACGGAAGCGGGATGGTGCTGTGGCAAGACTGCGAATGGGTTTGCACGGTCAATCTCGTGATCATCTGCACCGATCCGATTCAGCGCGCTTTGGTCGTGCGTTCCGTCCGCGAAGCCTTGCAGGACAAGGACGGAGGCCATTACGGCGCTTGGCTTCCACTGAAGCGGTACTTCGGGGGCGTATTCAAGGCTGTCGTGTCTCCAAGATCCGTTCGATACGAGGACACCGGGGAAGACGCCAAGACGCGCAAGCGGAAGGCCACGATTTCGGTCAACTGCCGGTTCCCCGTTGTTCGCGCCGAGTCGGCATCGAACCTTACGGAAATCGACGTTCGTCTGAGTGCTTCGGTCGGGACTGACATTCTTGAGGAGGATGCAGACTAGGCGCTTGACTGACAGAAAGAGCGTTGTCTGTTACACTTTGTCGGTAGTAGAGATGGGCGGGCCACCGAGCCCCTTTGAAAGCAAAGGAGGCTCACATGCCCTTTATTGACCGTTACAATTCCTACCCGAGCGATGCGGTTCTCACGGCCATCGAAGGCATCAAGATCATTGACCTGACCCCGCCCGGGAATATCCAGGGCGTCGGGTCCAACGTGGTCGCCGTTGTTGGCGAGTTCCTTCGCTGTGGGAAGCGGTCCAACTGCTACTCCCCGGCGAGCGCGTCCAACATCAACATCCCGACCGAAATCTTCGGCTCGCAGGATCTTCTGGACACGTTCGGCGGTTGGTCCGCATGGAGTAATCCCGGCGGCGCGCGCCCTGCCCCTGGCAACCCCGGCACCCTTCCGCTTGATGGCAACGGATTCCTCGCCATCCGTAACCGCAAGTTCGCGCGCCTCGTGTGCGTGAATGTCGAGCAGACGGTCGGGACCGTGACGATCACGCTGACGACCAACGCCCTCGGTGCTGGCTACGAACTTCCTTTTGCGGGCAAGATTCCGGCTGGCATCCGAATCACGAACGCGGCCGGAACCGACGTGTTCGCCACGATGGAAGACATCGAGTTCGATGCTGTTACCGGATCCAGTCTTACGGCTGGCGTTTCCTGGGTCGGAACTTCGCCTGTCGGAACGAATCCCTTCACGATGACGATGACCGGCGTACCAGTCAGGCGACTGCTTGGCACGGCGACGACTGTTACGCCCGACAACGTCCTTGCTCCCGAGCGGACGACGTGTCTTCCGGGGTACACCCTGGACTGCACGCTGTTCACCACGGCGAGTAGCGGCGAGATCGATGAGTCGGAGATGGAGAACAACTACATCGCCGCGCTCAACACTCTTCTGAACGACTCCAAGCCTGCGAACGAAGTTTCGGTTGTCTACTCCGCGCGCCACCGTGACAACATCGTGACTGGTACTGGCGGCCTGCGTGACAACGCCGTTACGGCCTCCGCGAAGGGTCGTGGTCGTATCGCTCTCGTGGCCCCGCCTCTTGGAACGGCTCACGCGGACGCGATCAAGGCGTCGGCTCCGGGTGTCGGCAACTACGGCCGGTCGGATCGGGTGGTCTACTGTTACCCCGGGTCGAACGCTTTCTACCCCGAGATTCCGTCGGCCTACATTAGCTCCACCTCTAGCGGGATGCTGAATTGGCCTGCGGAGCCTGAGATGGCCTCCATTCTGTCGCAGCTTCCGCCCGAGCGGAATCCTGGCGAGCAGACGGAGTACATCAATCACGTCCAGGCCACCGAAACCGGCGTTACCGGGATCACTCGCGCGAAGTACGAGGCTTATCGTGCTGGCGGTATTGCTGCCCTGCGTATCGATCCGGTTACGGGGGTGCAGTTCCAGTCGGGTGTTACGTCGGTTGACCCGGCGACGTATCCGCAGCTTCGGAATATCTACCGCCGCCGCATGGCCGATTACATCCAGGACTCTTTGGCCGCCGCGCTCGTGGCGTTCAACAAGTCGCTGAACACTCCTTCCAAGAGGAGCGCGATCCGCGGCGAGATCGAAGCGTTCCTTCTGGATCTGCTGTCTCCGAACAACCCCGAGATGCAGCGCATCGCGGCGTACCACATTGACGAGGAGAGTGGCAACACGCCCACCCGGCTCGCGCAGGGCATCGTTGTGTTCCTGGTGGAAGTCCAGTTGCTTTCGACCATGGACCACCTCGTTTTGACCTGCAATATCGGCGAAACCGTAGAGGTTCAGGCGGCTTAGTAGGAGGTTGTAGACCATGAACCCGGCAATGGCGGCATGGGCAAAGAAGGCGGCCTCCTCGGATTCGGGATGGCCGAAGGACAAGTTGAGCAAGGCGAAGAAGCTCGCCGAGCGGATGAAGGGGAAGAAGGAGATCGAAAACCCCCATGCTCTCGCTCGGTGGATGACGGCCCGCAACAAGGCGAAGGCCGGAAAGGAGGGCTAGTCGATGGGCACGCGCATTCGTGGCGAACAGGTCCAGGTCAAGGTCATCAAGGGCGGCAAGGATGTTCTCCTTTCCGAGCGCGCGGTGATCGCCCTGGAGTACACGCCGAAGCAGGAGATCATGGAGCAGGGGTTCCTCGGTGAAACGACGAACCGCCACGACGAGGTCTACAAGGGCTGTAGCGGCACTCTGACGCTTCAGTACAGCGACAAGTCCGTGAACAAGTTCATCCGCGATCTGAACGACCGCTCGCGGCGTGCCACTGGCGCTTCGTTCAAGGTGAACATTGTCGCGGTCGAGAACTATCCGGATGGCGACGTTGGTAAGCTCCTGTTCGCGGACGTGAAGTTCGGCGGGCAGGCCAAGTCTTACGGCGCTCGCGACAGTTACGGGCAGATCACGCTCCCGTGGGCGTGTGACGAGTACACGGTTCTGTAGAGGTTCCAAGAGGCCCATTGAGGCCAGGGGGAAAGGAACACGATGACGAAGACTACTTGGACGTACACGTTTCCGAAGAGCATGGGCGGTGGTCAGGTCACGATTCGCGAGTTGACCCCGCAGGAGATGGTGAACGTGATCGACTCTACGGAGTCGGCCATGACCATCGCGGACGAACTCGTGAAGAAGTGCATCGTATCTGTGGGCGGCGTCGATGTTGACGGTCAGAACCGCGACAAGGTGTGGCACGCCTTCAGCGCGAAGCAGCGCGAGCTTCTGAACCGCGCGTACCGGAAGATCCACATCCCGGACAAGGATGAAGATGCGGATTTTTTCGGAAGCGAGTCTCTCGCGGTGAGCGAGTAGCCTGTGCGATACCTGTTCCTCCAAGGGACGCGCTGTGGAAGGAGATCGTCTACGTCATGCGGTACGGCCATCAGCCGTTGTCTGAAGTAATGACGTGGCCGATGGGCTACCTCCATCGTGTCTCTCGCTGCATTTCTGATTCCTTCGAGAAGACTCCGCAAGACCCGCTGGTAGAGGACGAATAAGCGATGTCGTATGAGTCTCAGAATATCCTTGATATCCGAAGCGAATGGAGACTCAAGGATGAAGCTACTGCCAAGATGCTTTCTGGAGCAAAGGCCCAGGAACAGGCGCTTATTCGTCTTGAAGTCGCGTCAACAAACGCAACGCAGAGAATCATCCAGAATTTCGCGAGGGTTCAGTTTGCGACCGCGAGGGCCAATATTGAAAGCCGCTCTGCTCTTATTTCCTCTACAAAAGCCGGACTTGAAAAGGCTAACGCGGAGAGAATCCGTCTAGAGGACATGGCGTGGAAAAACGATCAGGCTCGTGCCAAACTAGCGGCAAGGGCATACGACAAGGCCGCTAAAGACGGCGAGAAGGCCAATCAGATTGTTTCCACAAGCTCCAGGAGACACAGGGAGGCCGCAGAGGCGGTAGAGAGGCACGGTGGAGCGATCCGCTGGCTTGAACGGCGCCTTGCCAGTCTCGGGGTTGCGATGGGCGTTGCGTATGCCATGAACGCCACGAAGAACCTTGTGGTCGATCTTGTGGAAGCAAACAAGCAGTTGAAAGAGGGGCAGTTCAGTGTTGGTGCCTTGCTTTTT
>ENA-UOWE01002083-UOWE01002083.1-activated-sludge-metagenome-genome-assembly--contig:-NODE-2083-length-22818-cov-32.517550_pt1 | contig 22818 bp, 21 predicted proteins | sample MGYA00249841_ERZ761562 | MGnify/ENA primary metagenome ERZ761562 (study PRJEB28883, sample SAMN05720200) | activated sludge metagenome | isolation source: Anaerobic digester | place: Japan... | reverse complement strand
TTCTTTCTCATATTCTTCATGGGCTTCCTCAAGCCCTTCCCAGCATTTTAAAATCCCAAATGCCCTGCAGGGAGTGTTTCCCCGCACTCTTATCTCTACCTCCTCTGCATCCTTGAGGTCAATTTCTCCCAGGGGCTTGAGGACTTTGTTCTCATGTCGGGCCTTGATGACTCCGATCATTATCCACAACAATAGCTTCCCAAACCATAAATGGCTATGGGATCAGTGCAGAATTCCGGATCGAGCATCGAGGATATTCTAGACAGCATTCCCTTAAAGAAACTCAAGGCCAAGAGAAAAGAAATCCAAGATGCTATCCTTATGAACATGTCACGGCCCAGGCAGAGCTCATCAGTCTGCTTCTAGATTCAGCGGATATCCGGAACAGTGAGATTGCATCAATCGATAAGCAGATCCAAGATCTCATCTCTAAACGGCAAGATGATCTGAAAATCGCAATGTCTATTCCCGGAATGGGATTCACTGCCGCATCGGCTATAATTGCCGAAATCTGGAATTTTAAGGAATTCAGGACAGGAGTGAAACGTCGGCAGCGCACCCCGCTACAAGCAGACGGGGCATCCAAGGCGCCGCCGCATGAAAGCGGAACCAGGTAATTCTGATCCAAACCCAAGTTGAATGCGCATGCCCTTTATCCCCGATGCAAGCATCGGGGTATTACGATAAAATCACCGGACACATCACAAAACATGGCTCGCCTCATGTGAGAAGAATGATGATTGAGTTCGCACATGCCATATGAACCGATATCGCAGACGCAATTCAGATTCTCGTCAGAGCTGGATATGCGGTCCAAAAAAGATCCGAGCGGGAAGGAGGATAGATCGCAGCATCCTCCTTCTTCGGATTGCTTTCATGGTAAGGAGATTTAGTTCAAACTAGCGCTGATTGGTTACAATCTTGACATAGTTGGCCGCATTTGAGTATCCGAAAGCGAATGCCTCTCTATTGCCCGCGCTGATCTGATCTGTATTCACCTTGGTGCAACAGTCCTTGCAGGGAGTATGATTGGCCATGCGACAATCGATGTTCGGAGAGTCGTTATCGAATGATCTCTGGCAGCATTCGCAATTTCCCGAATCCTGATTCTTCTTGATCTCCAAATTGTTGACGGCAGATGCCAGTCCAATCTTCTGCCAGATATTGTTAAAGGCCATTGCCTTCTCATTTCCTACACGAAGAGAATCCATATTGGTGTCTTGAGATGCAGGGAACTGAAAAGCCGATTCATCGGTCTCAAATATGCCCCCGTATCTTCCCATGACGTCTGAGCTATCCATAGTTGCCAAGCTTCCGGCCACGACAGAAGATGCCAGTAGGGCTAGAGCTAGCACAATTTTGATCTTTCTAATAGTTTAATCCCCCTTTCTATTGCTAATTGAGTTATTCTAATTGATGTATTCTATTTATAATTATCCCTGCCAGTCACGCCAGTTCGCTCGAAGCGGGCCTGAAATTATTCTGACCGCGGGATGGAGTTGCACCGGGGCAGAATACAGATTCTTTTTAAAAATAATTAAGATTCTAGCCAAGGCAAGCCATGAGTTGGCAAGCCCGGATCCAATGGCACTTTAAAGTCATTCCAGGCAATTCCAGGGAAGATAGGCGATTCTATCTAAATCATCTCAGCTTTTCGCTCACCTGGGAGGGATTTATGATCTGCACAGGCTCTATAATAATATTCGATATTGCCGTGGCTGTGCCGCCATCCATGGTGTTGATGGCGGTGACCGAGATATCCTTAACCTCAATATTCAAATTATTGCTTTGAATGAAGGCAGAACCGGATATATTGCCTGGCTTGCTGTCCATGCCAGAGGATATGGCAGCATCAACCTCCTCTTCCAGAACATCTTCAAAGTTCTCCGGCAAATCCGCCCGGCTGCTATTCTCTTCCTCGATGCCGGAGATCTCAATATCCATAGAGTTGGCACGATCGGAGCTTGCCTGAATATCTCCATGCTTGACGGTTCTCTCTCCTACGGAATTCAAGGATAAGATATCATGCACCTGCTCTCTTGAATCTGCTCCGGACATAACGATCTCCTCATTGATCGGCGGCTCATATATTTCCGGGAATAGAATCGCAGCACTGGCCTTGGCAGAGATGATTACAGGATCGGGAGGCACCTGAGAAAAATTATTTTTGAAGCTGAGAAACTCCGACTGGAGATCTCTGTAATCATTGACGGCATCCGATGCTGCCGAAGCATGAGAGAGAGATATGCTCAAGATCATGCAAAAAGAGATAAAAGAGACCCTCACGATCTGAGATATATCTGCCGATCTTCTGATCCCCTTATTCATTGCCTTGCCACCCCAAATATTGCATTATGCTTTACATTGCCCATATTTAATTTTTTCCAATATTAAATTCAGATAATACTATAATTAAGTTACATACATAAATTATTTTAGTTATAAAAATATAATTTAATATCATTATAACTGAAAAGGATAGGAACAGCCTTTATCTCTCAGGGAACCATATCCGTTCCTGATGCACCTGATAGAGATATTCCAGTCCATCCAGGGCGAGGGTCCGGCAATGGGACGGCCCTGCACCTTCGTCCGATTGGCCGGATGCAACCTGTCCTGCCAGGGATGCGATACTGACAGGAGATCATCCTTTAGAATATCCCTTGCCGATCTGGCAGGCAGGATCAAGGAAAAGAGGGTGGTGATCACCGGCGGGGAGCCCACCATGCAGATGGATGAGCTGGGCCAGCTTATTGAAATTCTGCACCACAGCGGAAAGGAGATCCATATCGAGAGCAATGGCACCAATCCCATACCTCAAAGGACTCTCGATCTGATTCGCTATGCTGTGGTAAGCCCCAAGAGGGGATCGAATTTCCATCTGGATTACTGGAAGGGACAAGAGAATGTCCATCTTAAGTTCGTTCTGGGAAAAGAGCCCTGGTGCTGGACATCGGAACTTCTTCTGCCTCTGCTCCCCGCTCTGGATAAAGATCGGATCTGGATTATGGCCTATGGAGCGGAAAAGCAGATGCAAGGGGCGAGAGAGGCCTGGGATCTGGCCATAAGCTTGGGCGTAAACTACTCCGATAGGCTACACATCAGGCTCTGCCGGAGATAGGCTGAGATCCTGTGCCATCCGATAGCCGCAGGCAGATCAGGCCGAAATCGAGCCCCCTTTCTTTGCCAATTGATCGGCTATCTTCTCTGCAGTCTCTCAATCTGCAGGTCTATCTCAGAGATGAGGGAAAATGAGCTATCCATGTAGTCGTCGAAAGAGCTCTCCTGGGCATGCCCTCCGTCCCGGACCATCGCCGTGATCCGATAGTCTCCCTGGCCCAGGCCGGCAGTGGACCACATCCAGGTGGAAGACGGCAACCAGCCGGTCATATCCCGGCCATTGACCAGGAATTTGTAGAAGATCTGGTCGCCCTCCCGGTCTGCTGCCCCTGCGGTCCAGTTAACAGTGGCCCCCTGGGCCTGGTGGCTGGCAACATCGGGCTGAAGCGATGCCAGAATGGGCGCCTGATTGGCAGGAGAGATCTCGAATGCGACCTCTTTTGAGCTGTCGAAAGAGCTGCCGGAGGCATGCTCTCCGTCTCTGGCCTGAACGGTGATGGAATGAATTCCCGTCGGGGAAGAGGAGGTGTTCCATGTCCAGGAGTTGGAGGTGGACCATTCGCCTTCCGGCAGGCCGTCTATAAGGAATCGGTAGTATATGGCATCCCCCTCCCGGTCCAAAGCATCCGCGGTCCAGATTACTGCCGATCCCTGGGGCTGGGGACTGGGTAGATCTGCCCGAAGCTCTGATATCTCAGGGTGGCCATTGGACGGGATGAGCTCGAATCTTCTCTCCAGGGAGATGTCAAATGACTCCTGGGGGGCGTTCCCGTCGTTTTTGGCCTGAACCGAGATCGAATATTGGCCTGCATTCTCCGATGTGGTATTCCAAATCCAGTAGGGGATGGGCGACCATTCTCTTGCCTCCTGACCGTCTTTCAAGAACCGGTAATATATCGTATCGTTGTCCGGATCGACAGCCCGAACTCTCCAGGTTATACTCTCTCCCAGCTGCATAGGGCTGCTGCGCTCTGAGATCAGGTCCTCTATAATGGGAGGCCTGTTGAGAAGAACCAGAGCAAAGGTGACATTGATCATATGGTCAAATGAGCTCTCAGAGGCATGATTTCCGTCCCGGACCAAAGCACTGATCTCATAATCTCCGGGGGAAAGTCCGGAGGTAAGCCAGCTCCAGCTTCCGATTCTGGACCATTTATTCGCCTCCCGACCGTCGATTAGGAATTTGTAGAGGATCTTGTCCTCTTCATAATCAGTGGCCTTTGCCCTCCAGAAGATGGCAGTCCCTGGCGGCTGGGGGCTGGGCCGGTCCGGCGTGAGGGACTCCAGAACGGGAGGAAGATTGGCATCGCCGGCATTGGGGCCGGCGCCATCCGGAATAGTATCCCCGGCTCCGAAGGGCTCAGCTGAGCCGGTGGTGATCGTCTCCAGATCAAGATCATCAGGAGGCGAAGCTGACTGGCCCTCTGTCAGAGATGATGCCGCGGCTGCAGCCAGTGAGGCAGAATACAGCTCCCCGTCAGATGAAGAGGAGGCATCTATGGCCTGTGGCGACGTGTCCGGTGCACTCGTATTGGAATAAGACTCTGCTTTTTCCGTCTGCACTGCCTCCGGGCTCTGCTTGCCCGAAGATACAGCATCCGACGCTATAGCATCCCTTTCTTCCTGCTTATCAGACGATAAAGGTGAGGTTGAATCGCCGCTCTGATTTTTGGGGCTGTATGCATAGCTCTGATTTGATAGATTGCCTCCCTCCGGGAGATCACTATCACCAGCTTTTGGAGGGGCAGTCTTTGTCTCCTGGGGCTCTTTGGATGGGGGCTCAGATGCTTTCTTGCTCTGGGACTTGCTGCTGCTGACGCTTGCGCTGCCTCCCCCACCACCAAAAGAGGATATCTCTCTCCTGGCCTCGGATGTATCCGGGGAGGCATTGTCTGGGGAGGATGAAACTGATGAGTTGGTGGCCAGGGCATGCAGGCTCCCGGAGCGGTTCAGGCGGGAGGCAGGGCTCTGAACTTCCATTGATGGGGAGGCATTGGCCGCCGGACCTACCTGGGAGCGGCCGTCTTTGGTTAGCGTGAAGAGCGGCTGGTCCATTCCGACCTCAAGATCCGGCAATGGCTCATCAAAGCGGGAGGAGATGGCCCCCCAGGAGATATGCTCCGGCCCGAGGGACAGGGCTAAAGCGGCAATGAAAAGGACTGCCAGAATAACAGCGGCATAGGCTGTCCGACGGCCGGCGATGCCGCCCTGATGAGCGGCATTGGGCCCCGGCCTCAGTCCGCTTCTGGGCAGCAGAAAGAATCTCCTGTTGCGGGGCAGATCGGACCAGCGCAGATAGGCCATGAAAAATAAGAAGATGGAGACCAGAGCGAGCAGAGTAGCCAGGGAGCCGCTCTGCAGCCCTCGCGGCGTGGCATGAAGGAGCAGTCCCAGCAGCCCGGCCAAAAGGACGGATGCTGCAAGGCTCAGCACCCCCCTCCCCCGTCGGCTGAGCTCGCCCTTGGCGGGACAAGCCCAGATCAGGGCAAGGTATCCGGGCACCAGGAAAACCAGGATCAAGGCAAGAGGGGAGAGGATCGCCCTCAGGGAGGTAGGAGAGAGATGGATCACAGCCAAAGCTGAAATCGAGATCAACAGAGGGACTATAAGATGCCGGGGCACCGGCCAGGCCAGCCTCAATTCCAGAACTCCTGCCCGTATCTGAGATAGAGCATCATCAACTCCTGGCGATAAAACCTTTTTCCTGAGGGGTGCGCCGGCTTGGTAGCCGGCTTCAATCCAGCTTCAGCTCTATGCCCACAGGACAGTGATCCGCTCCCATGACCTCATTGAGTATGAAGGCCGACTGAACCGAATCCACCAGATTCTGGCTGACAAAGAAGTAGTCTATTCTCCAGCCCACATTTCTCTCCCTGGCCCGGGATTTCAGATCCCACCAGGAGTAGTTTTCCGGCTCAGGGTGGAGGAGGCGGAAGGTGTCCACAAAGCCTCTCTCCACCAGCCGGTCCATCCAAGCCCTCTCCTGAGGCAGAAATCCGGATATCTTCTCATTGGCCTTGGGACGGGCCAGATCGATCTCCCTATGGGCGGTATTGAGGTCGCCGCATACCACAATCCTCTTTCCCTGGCGGCTGAGCCGGTCTATGTGCTCTAAGAAGAGATCATAGAAGTGGAGCTTATAGGCCAGCCGCTCTGAGGAGGCTTTGCCGTTGGGAAAGTAGACGTTATAGAGCAAAAAATGGCCGAAGTCGGCGACTATGGCCCGCCTCTCATCATCCAGTCCGGCTATCTCCAGGCTGCTCTTGACCGCAAGGGGAGCGGTCCGGGAGAATAGAGCCACCCCATCCCGTCCTTTCCGAGGCCCGGAGGCGAAGTAGGAATGGTATCCCGGCAGGCTTTTCGCCTGCTCCGGCAGCTGATCCTCCGCTACCTTGGTCTCCTGGAGGCAGAGAATATCCGGGCGGTCTTTCATCATCCAATCAGAAAACCCTTTCTTGAGAATGGCCCTCAGGCCATTGACATTCCAGGACAGCATTCTCAGGGTGGTCATAACAGATTCGACTCCATCTGCAACTTATAGCCATCCTCGATCTGAGCCCGGCTCTCTTTAATAGGTTTCACCCGTCCATTGACCATCCTCTTCTCAACTCCATCCAGATATTGACAAAGGCGACGCTGATCAGGTTGAGGATGGTGGCTGCAATCCAGATTCGGGCCTCCAGAGGACGGAGAGACGATATCCATCCGGACCAAAGAACAATGCTGATGATGGAAAATGAGGCCAGGGTGTCGACGGCCAGAAAGAGCCTGGGCCGCCCGATGAGCCTTCCCGTCTGAGCTATGATACAGTACTCGATGGGAGAGGCCCGGCCGGCCAGATGGAAGGCGATCCGGGCCAGGTTCATAAAGAGATCTACCAGAGCCCAGGCCATGACCAGACCGCCAAAAACAGAGAGGATGGCAGAGGTCTGGGCCCCGCCGGCCCGCCAGCAGAGCAGGCCGAAGAGCATCTTAAAGGCAGAGAAGGGCAGGCCAATGGTCAGGGCCTGAAAGGAGGGAGTGGTGAAAAAGCTCTCCTCAATAGCCTCTCTTGCACCTTTGTTCTTCTCAGCCATGAGCTCTGCCTCTCTCCCGCTTCTCCGAGCAGATCTAGCCGATCCGATATCCTGCCTTCTGGACTGCCTCTTGCAGGTCATTCCGGGACAGCTTGCTTGGATCATAGCTCACACGGGCGGTCTTTGACGCCAGGTCAACCTCCACAGAAAAGACTCCTTCCAGGCTCTGCAGAGCCGTCTCCACTGCCGCCTTGCATCCTCCGCAGGCCATACCCAGAACCTTGAGTTGTGCTTCTTCCATCTTTATCACCTCAGACATTCTCATCACATTCCCAGACGAATGTGCTTTGTCTCCATATAAGCTTCCAGGCCCCAGCGGCCCAGCTCCCGGCCCAGACCGCTCTCCTTCCATCCTCCGAAGGGCGCTTGGAGGTCCACCACATTGTTGACATTGACACCGATGCCCCCCGCCTCCAGCCCCTCTGCTGCCCGGATGGCGATCTTGAGGTCATTGGTGAAGAGATAAGCGGCCAGGCCGTAGGGGCTATCGTTGGCCAGAGATATGGCCTGCTCCAGGCTCTTGAACTTCATCAGCGGCGCCACCGGGCCGAAGGTCTCCTCCTGCATCAGCCTCATGCTGTGGTCCGCCCGGCCTAGCACCGTAGGCAGGAAGAAGTAGCCTCTCTCATAGGCCTGGCCCTCCGGCTCACTGCCGCCAGAGAGAAGCTCGGCTCCCTTCTCCAGGGCATCAGCAATGTGCTCCCTGGTCTTATCCCTCTGCTGACGGCTGAACATGGGGCCCAGATCTACATCCGGATCCAGGCCGTTGCCGATCTTGAATCTCTCTGCCGCTGCCACCAGCTCGCTGGTGAAGGCCTCGGCCACCTCCTCTGCTATGTAAATGCGGTTGACGCTGATGCAGATCTGGCCCATATTGGAAAAAGCCCTCTGGGCGGCTGATGCCGCGGCAGCCTCTATGTCCGCATCGGCACAAACGATGAAGGGCGACTGGCCTCCCAGCTCCAGGGAGACCCTCTTGATGTGGGCGGCGGCGGAGGCCATGATCGACCTTCCTATAGCCGTCTCTCCGGTAAAGGCGATCTTGCGGCTGATGGGACTTTCCACCAGCTCTGCCCCCACCTCGCCTCCCGGACCGTGAACCACATTGGCCGCTCCGGCAGGCAGGCCGGCACTGCATACCGCCCGGACGAACTCGGTGGCTGCCAGAGGGGCCAGGCTGGGTGGCTTGGCCACAAAGGTGCAGCCTGCCGCCAGGCAGGGAGCCACCTTCCAGGCCAGAAGGTCCACGGGATAGTTCCAGGGGGTGATGAGGGCGGCAACGCCTATGGGCTGGCGCAGGATTATGCTCCGGCTTCTCGGACCCGCCAGCCATTGCCCATAGCTTCTCTTTCCCTCCTCGGCATAGTAGTCCAGAACATCTGCTGAGGAGAGGACCTCGGTTTTGGCGAACTTGAGGGGCTTGCCCTGCTCCAGAGTTAGAAGCCTGGCGATCCCCTCCGCCCGCTCCCTGACCCTGTCTGCGGCATCGTGCAGTATGTCCGCCCTCTTCTGGCTGGATGATCCGGACCAGATGGGGAAGGCTCTCCAGGCCGCCTGGAGGGCTAGCCGGGCATCCTGGCGCCTGCCCACAGCCACCTCTGCCACAGCCTCCTGGCTGGCTGGATTGTAGATGACCGCCCTCCTGCCACTTCCCTCCTCCAGGGGCAGATCCCGCCCGTCGATGAGCATCTGCGATTGATACATGAGATGCTGTTGTCTCAGGCGAGAGTTAACCTTTGCTTTGAGCAGTTCAGTTTTGCAGCGGAAAAAGTATTTAGGCATGGATGGCCAGGCAGTTGCAGATGCAACTGCAGATATGGAGGAGCGAGAATTGAAAGAGGATCTCTGGATCATATCCTTTCTGGGCCGGGACGGTCCGGGAATCATTCGCGATATTCTGGAGGAGCCCGCCCGTCGCAATGTCAATATCGTGGATATGGACCAGAAGGTTATGCAGGGCGTATTCGTAATGTCTGTGGTTGCAGATTTTTCCTCTGCCAGCACCACAATTGATCAGATGAACAGCTGGCTCGAGGATCTATCCCGCAACAAGGGCATATTATCCAGCTTTCTGCCCCTGGACCGGCACAGAGGCCGACGCAGGTCCAGCAAGAGCCTGAATGTGGTCACCATACTGGCCAGAGACAGGGCGGGCATCATACGGGATGTGGCCGAGATTGCGGCCGCCAATAAAATCAATATCGAGAGGGCCTCGGTCACCGCCCGGGGAGATCTCATCTCCATAGAGTTTCTCATGGATTTTGCCGACTGCGATGAAGAGGACGGCAAGGCCATTCTGAAGAAAGAGTGCGAGAGACTGGGGCTGGACGTGGTGGTTCAGGATCTGAGCCGCTCCAGGAAGGAGAAGCGGCTCATAGTCTTTGATATGGACATGACCATAGTCGACTTTGAGATCATCAACCGGCTGGCCGGCTTTGCCGGAGTGGACGAGCAGGTAAAGGCCATAACCGAGAAAGCCATGAACGGGGAGATGGACTTCAAGGAGTCGCTGCGCCAGAGGGTTCGCCTGCTCCAGGGAATGCCGGAGAGCACCCTGCAGGAGATCGCAGCCGACCTGCAGCTGACGCCGGGCTCGGAGGAGCTGCTACATCATCTCAAGCAGGTGGGCTACAAGATTGCTCTCATCAGCGGCGGCTTTACCTATTTCACCGATGTTCTCAAGCAGCGGCTGGGATTCGACTATGCCTTTGCCAATGAGCTGGAGATTGAGAACGGAGTTCTCACCGGCGAGATCAAGGGAGATATCATAGATGCCGAGGCCAAGGGGCGCATCATCTACAAGCTGGCCGATCTGGAGAACATAAGCCCGGACAGCATTGTGGCTGTGGGAGATGGGGCCAACGACTGTCTAATGATCAGGAACGCCGGCCTGGGAGTGGCCTTCAATGCCAAGGATGTCCTGAAAAAGGTATCTGATGGCTCGCTCTCCCGGGAGAATCTGCTGGGCTTGCTCAATGTACTGGGTCTGGTGGAAGAAGAAAAAGAGAGCCTCTAAACTGCCATTCATAACCTGGACAGGAGAGCCAGCATCCTTGAGCTGATGGAAATGCTCTTATTATATATGCACAATAGCAGCCTGGGAGAAATGGCCCATGAGAAGCAAATTATTCTGGGCGATGATGATACTGGCGGGGATGCTATTTGCCGGGCCGTCTTCATCGCAAATATATTTCACAATCTCTGTTCCGAATAGCTGGGATATCACCGGTGTGGGATGTAGCGGCATGACCGCAGTGGATTCCGAGAATCCTGCCCGAGGATTGATTGCCTTAAACCATCTGCACCAGGGCTTTGACATCCTTCCCTCATACACCACTCCGGAGACATATGTGGAGCAATATATGCCCGATGATTTCAGCCGGGCCGGCGATCAGGTCACCAATATGAAGATTATCGCCTATGAAGACGATCAAAAGATAGCAGATGCCTATGCCTCCTGGGCCGGTGCTCTGGGCTCAGCCAGATCCATGAGATGCTCCTTTGAGGTTGACGGCATCCCTGCCGAGGGATCATTTACCGTGGCCACAAAAGAGCTGTTTGGATATGGAACCACCGTGGAGCTGCTGTTCGGCATCTTTGCTCCAGCGGGAAGGTTTGAAGCGGAAGCGCCGATGCTTCTTGAGGCCATCAATTCCATGAGGCTCTCAAGGGAGTACTTCTGCCTCTGCTTTGATTGCCCCGCACAGGGATGCGATTACATGTGCACCGATGGATGCTGCAATCATCCCTGCGACGAGAATGATAGATGCAATGATATCGGTTGACTGCTGAACAGCACAAATATGCCGCATCGGGCCGGGATATGAATCTATTGCCCCCGGGTCTTGTGCTCATGGAAAGGCAATGCCTGGAACGACAATGGATTCAACCGATAAAAAGTGGGCCCATGCCTCAATGCCGGAGGCGGGAGCCCATGCTTTTAGCTACTGGCCTTCCGTCTTGCCCGGCTCGACTATCTCCAGGAGCTGAATATCAAAGATCAATGTCTGCTCGCAGAGAGGATGGTTGGCATCCAGGGTTATGGTATCCCCTGCTATATCTGTGATCTGAACCGGTACATTGACCCCATTGGAGGCGCAGACCTCCAGGGTCATGCCCTCGGCGGGAATTATATCCTCCGGCAGGTCTTTCCTGTCCATCTGGAAGACCCTATCCTCCCGGTACAGGCCATAGCCCTTCTCGGGAGGGATCTCTACCGTCTTGGACTGGCCGGGAGACATCCCTACCACTGCCTCCTCAAATCCCTGGATAAGATCTCCCTCACCGATCTTGAACTGCAGAGGCTCGAACCCCTCTGAGGTATCAAAGATCACACCTGTGCCCAGCCTGCCGCTATAATGAACCTTTACCATGTCGCCTTTCTTTGCTTGTGCCATGAAAATCTCCGCCTTCTATCTCTTCGGGATCTGATCCAGCTCTTCCTTTGTCATCTTCCACTATATAGAAGAAACTGCCTGGAAAGGATTGCCACCGTTGCGACTGGGGATAGAGATTATCCTTTATTTGATGTAATTAATTTTTTATTTATTGAATACAATAATAAGAGAACGGGTTTATATAAAAGCAAAGCTAAGAAGTGCTTTGAATATGGATATGGAAGAATGGACGATGGTGAGAAGGGATCCAACAGATCGAAAAAGGATATTAAGGGTGGAAAAAGCATATGAGAAGATGGAAGTCTGATCGAGGGCTGGAGGCCAGAATGATGCTGACCATGTTCCTGCTGGCTGCAGTCTACCTGGCCTTCCTGGCCGTTTTGCTGTCCATGGGGGTCAGCCAGCTCGTGGTTATCCTGTTCATGGGCGGCTTCATGTTCCTGCAATATTTTTTCTCCGACAAGATGATCCTCTCCAGCATGGGGGCAAAGCTGGTTTCAGAAGACCAGGAGCCCAGGCTGCATGATATGGTGCGCCGGCTCTGTCAGAATGCCGATCTGCCCATGCCCAAGATCGCAGTGGTCAAGACGAGCATGCCCAATGCCTTCGCCACTGGAAGAAATCAGAAGAATGCAGTTGTGGCCGTGACCACCGGTCTTGTAAGCCGGCTCAATGAGAGCGAGGTGGAGGCGGTGCTGGCCCATGAGCTGACCCATGTCAAGAACCGGGATATGATGGTCATGACCATTGCCACATTCCTCTCCTCCCTGGCCCAGTTGATGGTGCAGTGGCTGCCGTTCATGGGCGGAGGCGACAGAGATCGCGACTCAGGCAGCAATGCTCTCCTGCTGCTGGTGGTCTCTCTGGTGGTCTGGATTGTGAGCTTCATCCTCATTCGCACCCTCTCCCGTTACCGGGAGTTCGCCGCCGACAGGGGAGCGGCCATCATCACCGGACAGCCATCCAACCTCATATCCGCCCTGACCAAGATCAGCGGATCCAGAGTACCTACCGAAGACCTGCGCCGGGTGGAGGGACCGGTAAGCGCCCTGTTCATAACTCCTGCACTCTCCGGCTCATCCTTGAGCAAGCTCTTCTCCACCCATCCTACTCTGGAGGCCAGGATCGAGGCCCTGCAGAAGATAGGGATGGAGCTGGAGGCTTAGGATGGGCTTTTTGGACTCCCTTCTGGGAAAGACGAAAATGCCCGAGGCCAAGACGGACAAGCTCTTTGCCATATCCACCGCCGCAGTCACCCTGGAGGCAAGCCTGGGCTACCGGCCGGATGGAGCGGCTGGGGTATGCATCAAGCCCATGGAATCCTCCCATTATGAGACCGCCCGGCGGGAGATTGAGGAGCTTTTAGCCATGAGCACCAAGGAAACAGGCACAGATTACAAGCTCCAGAAGGATGAATACAACTATCTCTGGGTGGTTCTATCCGATCCGGACCTGGATGATCTGGTCAATTCCGTGCAGATGATATCCCAGATCATGACCGAGCAGGGCTTTGGAATTCAGATCCTGGCGGCGGTATTTCGCTTCCGGGGCGAGGCGGTGGTCTACTGGATCTACAATTTCAAGCAGGCAGCATACTATCCCTTCGTCCCCCAGGGCGGCCGGCAGCGGGATACGGCGCGGGAGTTTCGGCTCAGAGCTCTGCTGCAAAAGGAGATGCCGCTGGAGAAGGATGAGAGCCGGTGGTATCCCATGTGGGGCATGCCCATTTAATTAGAGGTGTGAGAGGGAAAAGGCTATCTCGGCCCTGTAGACTGAATGCTGAGCATTATGTCAGCAGCAAAGAGCGGCCAGCATAGAAAGGACATCCATCCCGGATTGACTGTGGATGTCATACTCAAAAAGGACCAGCGCACCGGCAAGAGAACGCGGGGCAAAGTTAAGGAGCTTCTCACCAATTCCTCCTTTCATCCCCACGGCATCAAGGTGAGACTGGAGGACGGCCAGGTGGGAAGGGTGGCCGAGATCATCGATTAACCTTTTATCCCTGCCTTACCTTGGGAGCGATCATGGTCAAGGAAGTTCATGCCGCTCATATTCTGTTAAAGACGGAGAAGAAGGCCTTAGAGGTCAAGGAGAAGCTGGCCGAAGGAGCTCAGAGCTTTGCTGAGATGGCCCGGAAGTACTCCCAGTGCCCCTCCGGGAAGAGTGGGGGAGATCTGGGCTGGTTCGGCAAGGGCCGCATGGTACCCGAGTTCGAGAAGGCGGCCTTTGAGGGAGAGAAGGGCAAGATCCTGGGGCCGGTGAAAACCCAGTTCGGCTATCATCTCATAAAGGTCTTAGACCGGAAGTGATGGGCCGAGTCGATCTCTATTTGCATATAATGCTCTTGCAGGCTCTTGCCGGACTCCAAATCTCCAAATTTCTTTAAATACGGAAAGCAGATTTTTTTCTTTAGGTCCCGCCTTTCTCCCCATATCCTGGCCCGGTAGGGAAAGACAAAAATAGCCAAAGATCGCAGCGAAGGGCCAGGGTCTAAGAGCATGATGGAGCAGCTTATTGCCAATGGGATCATCTATGGGTGCATCATCGCCCTAGCTGCCATCGGCCTCTCCCTGGCTTACCGCATCCTCAACTTTGCTAATTTCGCCCATGGCGAGTTTTTGACTTTGGGAGCTTACTTTGCACTGTTCTTTGCCGCAATCCTGAATCTCGGCTTTCCGGCAGCCTGCTTTCTGGCCATCGCCGCCACCGCCGCCTTCGGCGTGGCTCTGGATCTCTTAGCCTGGAGGCCCATGCGCTCCTCCGGCGCCAGCCGCACCGCCATCATGATCCTCTCCATTGGGCTATCCATAGCCATAAGAAACGCCCTGATCATATTCTTCCGTCCCGATGCCCTCCGGTTTCCCCTGCCCGTGAGCCGGGGCATGAGCATTTATGGCATGTCCATCACCCCTCTTCAGATCGAGGTGGTGCTGATCGCCAGCGCAGCCATGCTTCTGGTCCATGCTCTTTTAAGCCGGACCGCTCTGGGAAAGAGCATGAGGGCCCTGGCGGACAATCCCGATCTGGCCAGGATATCGGGCATCAATGTGGACCGGGTCATACGATTCACATGGGCGGTGAGCATGGGCCTGGCCGCTCTGGCCGGGATAATGTACGGACTGATAACCCATCTCAATCCCAATATGGGATGGTCCATAATCCTGCCCATGTTTGCGGCTGCTATTTTGGGAGGAATCGGCAATGCCTACGGGGCCATGGCGGGGGGACTAATAATCGGGATATCCCAGGAGATCTCCACCGCCTTTCTGCCTGCCGAGTACAAGATCGCTGTCAGCTTTCTGATCATGATCGCAGTGCTGCTCTTCCGGCCCCGGGGCCTGACGGGAGGCGGATGAGATGCTGGATTATCTGGTCTCCATCATTCTGACCGCCGGGATCTATGCCATCTTCGCCCTGGGCTTGAATCTGCAATGGGGATATGCAGGCCTGCTCAACTTCGGTCATGTGGCCTTCATGGCCATAGGGGCCTATCTCACTGTCCTCTTGAGCATGAACGGCATTCCCATATTCCTGGCGGTCCTGGCCGGCATGATCCTGGCCGGAGCGGCGGGGGCATCTCTGGGAGTGGCAACTCTTCGACTCCGCGAGGATTACCTGGCCATAGTGACCATCGGCTTCTCCGAGATTCTGAGGTTCGTTCTCCTCAACTGGTCCTCTCTGACCCGGGGCTCATTCGGGCTTTTCGGCTATCCCCGTCCCTTTCAGGATCTGGTGGGGATGAGAGACTACAACCTTTTTCTGGCCGGCCTGGTCATAGCGGTTCTGCTGATGGTCTATGCCCTGCTGGAGGCTTTATCCCGCTCTCCCTGGGGCAGAGTGCTCAAGTCCGTAAGAGACGACGAGGCCGTTGCTGTCTCTCTGGGAAAGAACGCCTTTTCCTATAAGGTTCAGGCCATAGCTCTGGGCTCGGCCATAGCCGCTCTATCCGGATCTCTTCTGGCCTTCTATCTGCAGTACATCAACCCCAATAACTTCCAGCCTGTGGAGACATTCTATGCCTGGATCATGGTCATACTGGGGGGAAGCGGAAACAACCGGGGAACAATACTGGGAGCGCTGCTGCTCTGGGGCTTCTTCAGCACCACCCGATTCATGGAAGGCTACCTGTCCTTCAGCCCCTCCGCCTCCAGCGCGGCACGGATGATCCTGATCGGGCTGATTCTCATCGGCCTGATGATGTTCCGGCCCCAGGGACTGCTGGGGAGAGAGGAGGAGCTGTCGATTGGCAGATGATATACTCTCGGTCAATTCGGTCAGGAAGAGCTTCGGCGGCATTTCAGCTCTGGATGGCTGCAGCCTTAGGGTAAAGGAGGGAGCCATAGTGGGCCTGATAGGGCCCAATGGGGCAGGCAAAAGCACCCTATTTGATGTCATATCCGGCTTTGTGCAGCCGGATGCTGGCCGCATCCTCTTCTCCAGCCGGGAGATCCTGGGAATGCCGGCCTATAAAATCGCCCGTCTGGGCCTGGTTCGAACCTTCCAGATTCCCCGATCTCTGATGAGGATGACCGTGCTCGAGAATATGATGCTGGGAGCACAGGGTCAGGCGGGAGAGAGGATCCACCTCACCCTGCTTTGCCGCGGGAGGGTAATGGCCCAGGAGAAGGATATTAAGGAGAAGGCGGAAGAGATATTGCAGTTCTTTGACCTGTTGCGCATGAGGGATGAATATGCCGGATCGCTCTCCGGCGGACAGAAGAAGATGCTGGAGATGGCCAGAGCCCTCATGGCCGATCCAAGGCTGCTTCTCCTGGATGAGCCTTTTGCGGGGGTCAATCCGGCCCTGGCGGATAGATTGATCGAGAGGATCAGAATCCTGAAGGAGAGGGGCCTGTCCATGGTCATAATAGAGCATGCCATACCCTATGTCCTGGCCCTATCCGATAGGCTCTATGTCCTGAACAAGGGAGCAGTGCTGGCCAGCGGCCATCCCCAAGAGGTCATATCCGACCGGCGGGTGTTTGAGGCCTACCTGGGGGAGGGGGATAATGCTCAGCCTTGAATCTGTCACCGCCGGATATACTGATGAGAACATCATCCATGATATCTCTCTGCAGGTAGATAGAGGGGAGATCGTCACCATCATCGGCCCCAACGGCTCCGGAAAATCCACATTGATGAAATCGGTATTCGGCCTGACAAGGATGCGAGGGGGAAGGATCAGCTTTTTGGGGCAGGATATCACAGGAAAGAGGCCCAACGAGCTGGTGCGCCTGGGCCTGGCCTATGTTCCCCAGGAGAGGAATGTCTTCTCCAGCCTCACGGTCAAGGAGAACCTGGAGATGGGGACTGTGTCCCTGACAGGAGCGATAGGCGAGCGCCTGGAGACGGTGCTGGAGCTCTTTCCCAGGCTGGCCGAGCGCCTGGGCCAGAAGGCGGGGACGCTGAGCGGAGGGGAGCAGAAGATGCTGGCGGTGGGGAGGGCTATGATTGCCAAACCCCTTCTGCTGATGCTGGATGAGCCATCAGCGGCTCTGTCTCCCAAGATCATGGCCCAGCTCTTCGCCGAGATCGAGGAGATAAACCGAAGGGGTGTGACGGTATTGATGGTGGAGCAGAATGCCAGGAAGGCTCTGGCCATAAGCCACCGGGGATATATCCTGGAGATGGGACGAATCAGGTTCCAGGGTCCGGCTGAGAGCCTTCTGGACGATCCCGAGGTCTGCCATCTTTATTTGGGAAGAAGATGATTTTTGCGGCAAGAGGCGAGGGTTCATTCCAGCCTGCCTGAGACATCAGCTCACGGTCCCTGAAAATATGGAATGATGAATTTAATCGAAGGATGAATTGAATAGATGGATGAATCGAATATGTGGATGAATTGAATGGGGCGATGAGGGGGAACAGAATGATTAAGTGGTGTGATGCAGTGGCCCGATCATGAGAGTTCTGACAATCCTGGCCCACCCTCAGCCGGGCAGCTTCAACCATGCCATAGCCAATGCTGCTGTGTCCGCTCTGGCGGCAGGCGGCCATGAGGTCGTCTTTCATGACCTTTATGCGGAGGGGTTTGATCCCCTCCTGAGCAGCAATGAGATCCCCAAATGGGCTCAGATCGATGAGGCTCTTGCCAGGCACTGTCAGGATCTGGCCCAGGCGGAGGGGATCATAGTGGTCCATCCCAACTGGTGGGGCATGCCCCCGGCAATTCTCAAGGGCTGGGTGGACCGGGTGGTGCGGCCGGGGGTGGCATACGAGTTCCTGGAAGGAGACAGCGGACAAGGCGTGCCCCGGGGCCTGCTCCGGGCCAGGAAAGCCCTGGTCTTCAATACCACCAACACCGAGGCAAAGAGGGAGCAGGAGGCCTTCGGCGATCCTCTGCAAACCCTGTGGAAAAACTGCATCTTCGGCCTGTGCGGGGTGGAGGATTTCAGTCGCAAGAGCTACGGGGTGGTGGTGACCAGCACAGAGGCAGAGCGAAGATCATGGCTCGACGATGTGAGGCAGAGGGTCAGGGAATGTTTCCCCTGATACCTTGAGAGGGGCATCTGATCCTAAGCCGCGCTTTCAGGCCGGTTGTGATGCCGCTCTATCTACTTTTGACCGACAGATATTTAATCCCTTGAACTCTTGATGAAAAAGCTTCATTTGCATCAATTCAGGAAAAAGTTGAGATGTTTTTGTGGCACTGCCGGTTGCAGAAGCACTTTGATAAAGGCTATTCTGTTGGGCGGAGTGAATACGCTATCTGATCATCCCTTTCAGATCCGTTCCATGAAACTTCAGCTCTTAGAAGCATCACTACCAAAATCATCACGAGGTTATAAATGTCGTTTCAGAGTCTCAATATCATAGACCCGCTTTCCCGGGCTATAGCCAAAGAAGGATACACCAAGCCAACCCCCATACAGATGCAGGCCATACCTTATCTGCTAGAGGGAAAGGATCTGATGGGAATTGCCCAGACCGGAACAGGCAAGACTGCCGCATTCGTGCTTCCCATACTGCAGAGGATGGCGGCAGAGATCAAGGCGGTCATGCCGGGATCGCCACGGGTGCTGGTGCTGGCCCCGACCAGAGAGCTGGCAGCCCAGATCGATCATAGCTTTGCCACCTACGGCCAGTTTCTCCGCTTCAAGCACACCGCCATATTCGGGGGCGTCAGCCAGGTGCCCCAGGTCAGGATTCTCTCCCGGGGTGTTGACATACTGGTAGCCACTCCCGGAAGGCTGCTTGATTTGATGAATCAGGGGATCATCAAGCTCAAGAGCGTGGAGTATTTCGTCCTGGATGAGATGGACCGGATGCTGGACATGGGCTTCGTCAAGGATATGAGGAAGATCGTATCCGCCCTGCCCCAAAAGCGCCAGTCGCTATTCTTCTCCGCCACGCCAACCCGGCAGACGGATGAGTTTGCCTGCAAGTTGCTGGACAATGCAGTGAGAGTTGATGCGGGGCCGCAGGAGAGCGCCCTGGATCGGATAGATCAGAGCGTCTTCTTTGTGGATCAGGTTAACAAGGACCGATTGCTTCTGGACCTATTCCAGAAGAGCGATATGAGCCGGGTGCTGGTCTTCACCCGCACCAAGCACCGGGCAGACAAGGTGGCTCTGAAGCTGGGCAAGAGCAATATCAGGGCTGCCGCCATTCACGGCAACAAGTCCCAGGTGCAGCGCACCAGAGCCATGCAGGATTTCAAATCGGGTCGCATAAGGGTTCTGGTGGCCACGGATATTGCGGCACGTGGCATTGATGTGGATGACATATCCCATGTCTTAAACTACGATCTGCCCAATGAGCCGGAAAGTTATGTTCATCGCATCGGCCGCACTGCGCGGGCCGGAGCGAGAGGAGTGGCTTATTCCTTCTGCGAGGCAGATGAGAGAGACTACCTCCGGGGCATAGAGAGGTTTGCCCACATCAAGATTGCAGCGGCAGAGCATCAATATCATTCCGAGAAGGCAAAGAATGCCACGGGAACGGCAGCCAGGCCCCCTGCTCCCCAGAGATCGAGAGCGGTATTGAGAAATGCCCGGCCGAACAAGCCCGGACCGCATCCGATCCACACGGTGAGAAGGGCGAGCTGATTTCGGAATAGGAGCCGACAGAAGGGCATTCGGGCCTGAAATGCCCGGGCTCTCTCTACATAACATGCCAGCTCTTCTATCCTAAGTGAAACGGCGGCGGCGCACCCCGCTGCAAGCAGACGGGGCATCCAAGGCGCCGCCGCATGAAAGCGGAACCAGGTAATTCTGATTCAAACCTAAGTTGAATACGCATGCCCTTTATCCCCGATGCAAGCATCGGGGTATTACTTTAAAAATAAAACTAAAAGTCAGTATATTAAAATCCTGATTTCGATTTAAGTTCTTACATTGATGATTGGTAAAGATCCAAAGAAAGAGAGGACGATCTCTCCGCCATCCGTTTAATCACATCGCGCACAATTTTGACTACCTCATCTATCTGGCCAGTGCAACCTGAATCTACCCAGCCCCCCAGTTTTCAGATAACTTTGCCATTCTCACCTCATGCCTTAATATTTATGTTTATATATTCCCAGTCTGATGTTCCGTCAGGGCCACCACATATATCAATGGCCCTAGCTCTTACTTCCTCTAAGCAGTCCACAGATCTCCAGGTATGAGAGACTTTAACACTCTCTCTCGATGATGCAAGAAATGTCATGGTTTTCGTGCCATCCCTCCAATCAATCTCGAAATAGAATTGATCACCATCTTTGTCTTCGCCCACAAGAGTGAATTGCTCCAGCTTTCCAATTGAAATTTGGCCTGGACCAGAGAATTCAATTACTACTGGTTTGCTATTTTTTCTGTCTGTCCTCTCCTCCACCATCAGATTGTCACAGACGCAATTACATCCCTTGCATTTACAGGTATTGTGCGCTTGATATTTATTACCACATTTATCTGTGCGGATCGGTCCATACGTTTGCAGCTTTTCACACTGTGATGATCTACATTTGATAGGAGTCAGCTCGAAGTCAATATCTCTAGCATTGCCACTCTCGTCGGTTATCAGCGTGCGTGTAGAAGATGCATTGTCAGATATATTGTAGCACTCAGCATTGTATACCCTTATTCGGTAGCTGGAATTAGGGCAGAAGTGGCACCCAGAATCCTGTCCCACCATAGGTCCCATGGCATAATAGCCAGAATCATTAGTCGTGTAGCATACATTGCATACGTCTGGATCCTGATCATCGCAGATTCCAGCTCCTTTGATGGGAAGACCGGTCTTGGCATTAAATACATGACCGGATATCACTCCCAGGCATGGCGATGCTGAAATCCTGCGGATATAATAGCGCTCTTCTGCAGCTATGGAAATATAATTGCCATTGCCGCAGCCATAGACCTCTACTTTTCCTCCTGCTTGTATATTCTCGTCGTGGAATCCTCTGATAGATGGAAGGCCTGAATAGACTTCAACCACATCTACATCTGGCTTCTGCCCACTCACCACTTCTTCAATCTCCACCACCCAGATCTCGCATAGCTTATGGCTGGAAGATCCCCAACAAAGGTCCTTAACCTCCAGACAGGTTCCTTTGAGCTTGATTTCGCTGCAATTATTGGTGCTCCCATTATTGGGTTGGTATATCTCGAATTGTCGCTCCAGCCACTCAGTCTCATCGCAGATGTTCCCAATGTCCTGGTTTATAAGTTGCAGCTTGGCAGAATACCAACCCTCTGCTGCGTTCTCCGGTATCCTAACATCTATCTGGTTGCCACGGTTCCAGTAGCCGAACTGATCCGTACCATATGGAGGCGTCCTCTCTATCTTGCTGTTGGAGTATATATCCCCATTAGGGGATCTGAGCAGAAGAACTCCCTGAAAATCAGATTCCAGATTGAGATTGCTTCTGTACTCCATATCGGCAAGTACCATCTGGCCAATAGCATATTTGCCGTTGCTGATATCGTATTTTAATATCTCCCCACAATCCGGATTCTGAGTCTCATTGGAATTGGAAGCACAATCTATACGTTTGACATTGGAGAATATAATCCAAAGCGCCCCCTCACTCCAATCTCCCTGAAATTCGTAGCATCGTCCCTTGACCAAGTCATTGACCGAGCTGCACTCTTTGCCTCTAACAGTTATTATGCTCCCAGGGAATATTTCCGGGACCTTATCTGGATTCTGAACCACCTTCTTTATTCTGACATTTGCGTAATAGTCAGGCCGGCTACCGGCCGGGCTACAATGTGGGGTCTCGATTACCTCTCCTTGTACTATTACAAAGCTAACTTTTTTTGGCAGGAGATAGAAATCCAAGTCCTTCTCTCCATTTCCATCCACGTCGGTAACCAGAGACTGAACCTGTTGCTCATAGCCATCTGCGCTGCAAGTAACTGAGCAATAGACCATGCCGCAGATATTGCATGCAGGTGATCCAAGCTCATAGTAGCCCTGAACATCAGTTGTAACGGGTCCATTGCAGTAGAGGTTACATTCCAATGAGGCTCCTTCTATTGGTTGATCCGTTTGGGCGTCACGAACATGGCCCCTGACGACACCGCTGCAAGCAGCCTTCTTAAAATAGAAGCTCTCTGAGCCATGCAGGGTTACTCGGCATCCCTTATCATCCGTAACATACGAGCCATAGACCTCGACCTTATCCCCAGCCTCAATGCTCTTATCGACAGATCCCCATATTGGCGGAGAGATTGATTGTCCAATAACTACGTCAATCGGCGCTGTGTTGGGTTGTGGCCCTGAGATTAGCTTATCCACCGATACGGTCCAATAATCAGGCGCACCAGGCATAGTGCCTTTCTTGAACTCAATTGCAGTTCCTGAAAATACGATTTCAAAATTTTGGCCTGAAACAGGACAGCTATCGATGGTCAGGCTAACGCCATCTACTGCCTCATTGAAATCATAGTTCCTGCTGGATTCCCCGCATTCTGCTCTGGCCGATACAGTATGCTGGCCGAAGGAGACTTCAGTTCTGACTTCACCATTGCTGTCAGTAATGCCTTTGCTGATACCATCAACAGATACTTCTGCCCCTGGGAGATTGATTGAGTTCTTGTCACCAACCCAAATCTTGAAAATCTTTGTCTGCTCGGCTGGACAGCTATCGATGGTCAGGCTAACGCCATCTACTGCCTCATTGAACTCGTAGTTCCTGCTGGATTCACCGCATTCTGCTCTGGCCGATACAGTATGCTGGCCAAAGGAGACTTCAGTTCTGACTTCACCATTGCTGTCAGTAATGCCTTTGCTGATAC
>ENA-UOWE01002080-UOWE01002080.1-activated-sludge-metagenome-genome-assembly--contig:-NODE-2080-length-22843-cov-5.540284_pt1 | contig 22843 bp, 17 predicted proteins | sample MGYA00249841_ERZ761562 | MGnify/ENA primary metagenome ERZ761562 (study PRJEB28883, sample SAMN05720200) | activated sludge metagenome | isolation source: Anaerobic digester | place: Japan... | reverse complement strand
TATTAACATTATTATCAACATTATCAATTAGTTACGAGTTTTGTCATGTACTAAGAATTCTTATATAAGAATTATATGGCAGATGGGGGCCAACAGGCGTATTTTTGATCGTAGCGGTGATTTCTGGATCATTTCCATCCATGTACATATTTTCGTTTACTATGATATCTAATAGGTTTACTGTCGAAACCGCCGAAATACCTTTTATTTTATTTTCATTATAATTTAAACGGGAGTAGCCCATGATGAGTAAAATACAAATAGCCGATGCAGACAGGCCGTAGATGCATAATTTCCTTTCGGTTTTTAAAAAGATCATTCTTGAAATCCAAAAAATAATAATTATCGGTAACAGAATTATAAAGGATGGCCTTAACATTACCAGGAAGAAAATGTACAAAGGGTATGATGCCGCTTTTAATCTGGTGGGGTTTTTTAAATAACTGACGATGAAATACAGGAAAATCACCGCACAGCTTATGGAAATGGATTCTGTTATAATTATTTTATCGAAGCTGATTATTGATGGCATAATACCATAAAAAAAAGTCGCTATTATTATCACAGCCCTATTTTTATAAACGGCACAAACTGTTTTATAAAAAACAATGATTGTCAGGAAAGAAATCACAGACTGCGTCAGGGTGATATTTTGGATTAAATTTTCCTCACCGAAAAGCCTTATCAGTTTAATAAAATAAGGATATACAGGCGTTACCAAATAATTGATTTGTCCAAGAAATATATTTTCGCTGTAAAACATGTAATAATTTGAATCAGGGCATAACTTGTTGTTCAGGCAATAATAATATCCTAATCTAAAAATGCCACAAGCAATTAAAAGCCAAAACAGGTCGCTTGTGATAACCTTAACGATGATACCATACGATTTACTTATTTGATTTTTCTGTTTTTTCACCATGGTGTTTTTTTTAGTAATAACATCTTGTGCCCTTCATTGGTAGTTTTACCTCACATTGCGATAGGTTTTAAATATTTTTTCTTTAATCTGAGAATTTTTCTTTTTTAAAATATTTTCAAAAATATGTTTAATTATCTTAAGGTGTACAATTCGTGGTGTTTTTTTAAATTTCTAAAATAGTTGCTTGCTCAAATTTTCGGAACTTGTATCTTGATTCCTCTATTATTCGGGTATTCCCAGAGGGTCCAGTTCTTTTCGGGCTTCAACACATTTGTCGCGGTTGGCCTTTGACCCAAATGCCACAGAGCATACATCTTCCGACAGCATCGGATTTCCGCTGTAACTCATTTTACTGTAATCATCCCTGGCGGTCATCGATTTATCCATTTGTACTTCAAACCATACAAGCCTCATCGGAACATTCATCATTTGGTTATCGGCATGACTTTCAATATAATCATAACGATCGTCCAACCCCAGTGCATGGTGAACCTCATGGGACAATGAAACAGGCCCCGAAGCCCAGTTGCCGGAATTGGCCCATTCGCAAAAATTAACCGAAAATTCGAAGACGTCAAAACCGGATTTATCCACAAACTCTATATCGAGTGTATAACCTGTGGTGGAGGCTTCTCTTTCAATAGCATCTTCCAGGGCTTTGATTTTTGAAATTTCGTCTGCATTCCCTTTTAATTTCACTTTTATAAGCACACGAATATTTTTTGCATCACTTCTGTCAACATAAAAAATCTTTCCATCCTGACCTTCTCTCATTACTTTCCTTTTTCCTCCCGCCACTATTTCTTCTTCTACGTTTTCAAGGCCAAGGTCATTCCAGAAAGTACCTTCTATTTTCAGAAATTTTTCCACTTCTTCACGATTTTCCTTGTCCGCTTCCTGAGAACAGCCATATTCTTCATTGCCGGTATCCTGACCTTTAAACGGGGTGGTGATGGCTATTTTCAATTTTGTCAAATAATAATTTCTTTGGCCGATATTTTCTCCCAAAGGCTTTTTTTTAGCTTTTTTGATGATGGTTTTAACCCGGCGTTTCGACTGGCTTTTTAATTTGGCATAGGCGGGGTCTGCCAGAATCTCTGTTTCCAGCAGTTCGGCTTTTTCCCGTAACTCTTTTTCTTCAGGGGTGGTTTCACGCTGCACCGAAAATTGGTGGCCATTCTGTTGCACCACATGTGTCAATTCATGCGCCAGCAGATGTTTTCCCGAAAAACTTTCCGTATCGAATTTACCGCTGTTGAAATAGATATCACGGCCATGAGTAAATGCCTGGGCATTCAGGTCTTTGTTCATTTGGATCGCATTGGCATCCGTATGTATTTTTACATGGCCGAAGCCGGTACCAAAGCGGTTTTCCATGAAAGTGCGTAAGTTTTCGGGAAGTGGACGGCCATTATTTTTTGTGTTATTAATTTGGCTTTCCAAACCTGGCCCTAATAAAAAATCTTTAGTAGTGCCGCTCATGCTGGTTTGTATCAAAGGCGGGATGCTTGCCGCAAGCGGTTTTTCTGTCAGCCCCGCAGCAAAGGTTTGTGGTTTTTCTTCAGCCAGTGGATATGTCATCCTCATTATTTTATCTGCAACGGAATTGGCTTCCTTTTCATACTCATCCCCTGGGTGGCTGATCTCCATTTGGGGTTGTATAATGTTTTGTTTTCCCGGCTGTGAATTATAGGGAAACAAACTGTTTTTTATTGCCAGGCTATGGTTTATCCAATCAAAACTATCGTTAGATTTTAGTTGAATCCTAGGCACAGGAAACTCAAAGTTTTTCGGTGAATAAGAAATTCCTGTATTCGTTTTGCCCGTATTTTGATGTACGGGAGTGGGTTTGGAAATTTGTAGGTTAGTTTTTGACATTAGCATCAATAATTAATATTTTTAATATACTAACTGAACTCCGGCGCAAATTAATATCCCAGAAGTTTTATTATAAGAAAACTGCAGTCCGGCTCCAATATCACCCGACTTTACATCGCTAAGTGGTATTAGTGATTTAACGGCGCCTATCACATCACCTACACTCTCCTTGTGTTCACCATACCAGGTCAATGGATTGGCAGGGGTACCAAAGGTAGTTATCGCATCTTCAAGCCCTCCGGCCCCTTGATATACTTTTGCCGAAAGGTCCCATGGCATCGGAAGAAGAGGAACTCCGTAATTAAAACCAAAACCAAAAGAACGGGTGGACGGATCAAATGATGTGCTAAGGCCGTATTGGTCATAACCGAATTTAACTGATGACTTATATGATGATGGTTCAAACGTACCGCCAATTTTAAATTTATCATAGCCAAAATCCAGCGAAGTCTTGTAGGTGGATGGGTCAAAACCTGCGCGTGAACTAAAGTCTCCGAAAGTACCACCTAGATAAACATCACTTCCATAAGAATAACCTCCCGTAACTTTAACCTTGTCATAAATATAGCTAAGCTCAGATGATGTGAGTTTTGCATCAAGGACTATCCTCCATAATCTTAATTTCATTTCAGGTGGCAAATATTCAAAATCAAAAGAATACCAGTCGTCATCTTCATTGCCTTCTCGTTGAATGGCAGTAGCTATATTGTTTACAGGGGAGAGTCCATTTTGCTGCACCACATGTGTCAGCTCGTGTGCCAGCAAATGTTTTCCCGAAAAACTTTCCGTATCGAATTTTCCGCTGTTGAAATAAATATCACTACCATGGGTGAATGCCTGGGCATTTAGGTCTTTGTTCATTTGGATGGCATTGGCATCCGTATGTATTTTTACATGGCCGAAGCCGGTGCCAAAGCGGTTTTCCATAAAAGAACGCGCCTCACAGGGAAGCTGACTGCCGTTGTTTTTGGAGTTATTTAGCCGGCTTCCCAACCTGGACAGGGATGCCGTTTCCGTTGAAACGCCGCACGTGCTGGTTTGTATCAAAGGCGAGATGCTTGCCGCAAGCGGTTTTCCTGTCAGCCGTGCAGGAAAAGACAGTGACTTATCTTCTGCCTGAGGCTCAGTCATCCTCATTACTTTATTCGCAACGGAATTGGCTTCCTTTTCATAGTCATCCTCAGGGTGGCTGATGTCAGGTTTTGGCTGAATTACAGCTTGTTTTCCGGGAAGAATGCCATTAAAAGATATCCTGTTGTTTATCGCGGCATTTCCGCTCATCCAGCTAAAAGTATCGTTAGCCCTGCATTGAATTTTTTCAAGCGGGAACTCTGACAGGAGCAATGCATTGGCAAATCCGGGATTTTCCCTGGCCTTGTTTGGGCTGTATGGAGCCGTTTTCTCCTTTTTTATGCTGGCTTTTGACATAAGGCAAATAAAATTCAGATGGTTTTTCCTTCTTTGTGAAATTCCTTTTTTATTCCGTTGATAATATCCTCATGCAGGATGATGTTGTTATTCCTGTTCATGGCCATCAGCGAACAATAACGTACAATATTTACTATGGCTCCGCCGGTGAGTTCATATTTTTCAGCAATTTCTCTGATGCTGGTATTTTTTTCCAGGGTGGTTTTTTCAGAAAAGAGGTTGTTCCATAGTCGTTCGCGCTGCCCGGTGTCGGGAACCGGAAAGTGTATCACGCTTTGAAAGCGGCGGGCGAATGCCTCGTCAATATTGGCCTTCAGGTTTGTGGAGAGCACCACCAGCCCGGGGTAATTTTCCACTCGTTGCAACAGATAAGAAACTTCCTGGTTGGCATAACGGTCGTGCGAATCCTTGATGTTGGTGCGTTTGCCGAACAGGGCGTCGGCTTCATCAAAAAATAATATCCAGTTTTTATGTTCGGCGCCTTCAAAAATCTTTGATAGGTTTTTTTCCGTTTCCCCGATATATTTCGACACTACCATGGATAAATCCACGCAATATACTTCCCGTCCGGTGTACTTTCCCAGCAAGGTGGCTGTAAATGTTTTCCCCGACCCGGAAGGCCCGTAAAACAGGCTTCTGTAGCCCGGTTTCATCTTGCGACGCAGGTTCCACTCATCGAGCATCCTGTCTCCAAGCTCAACCCAGGCCTTGATTTCGTTGATCTGAGCCATTACATCATCGGATAATACCAGCTCCTCCCACTGTTGTTCGGTGCTTATTTTGCGGGCCGGGAATTTCATGGAAAACTCCGGCACGTATTGTTTGTTTTTTAATAACGATTCCGTCAGGTCTGCTGAGGGAATAATCAATGCGCTGTGGCCGGGCTCGCTGTCGGCATGCTGGTTGAGGTTCAGTTTTTTATTTTTAAACAAAAAATGATTTTGGCTGAAATAGTCCATGAAATCAAGCCTTTTGGGAATATTGTCGCCCGCAAGAATAAACAACAGGGTTTCGAAGGTAGGAATCAGACCGTTGTGCTGCAGCCCCCTCACGCAGCCAAATTCGGTAAAACGTTGACCGGTATTGGCATTGGTGATGTTGAACAAATCAAAAAGCTGTGGTTTCAGCAGGGGGATAAAAGCTACCATAAGACAGATACGTTCGGCAGGCAGCAGTTGGTGGGTTCTTATGAAATTGCTGTAATCGCCGGAAAACCTGCCAGCATCAGGGACGGGGACTTCGTCAATATCGGCATAGGGACAATCGTGGTTAAAATAGGTTTTCAGCCGCGTATTGAGCACTTCTTCAAACCACTTCAATTCCTGTTCAATACAGGCACTATTTTCAGTTTGCTTATTTACCGCTATTTTGTTAGTTATTAATGGTTCCATTCTACATAAATAATATTGTTGTTCCAGGGCAATTTTATAATTTGTACATGCCATGGCAGGTCGTTGAGCAGAAGGTCAATGCCTGTGTTTTCAACCCGCACCATCCAGTCGTTGCCGCTTTTTTCGATAGTTCCCCTGCGCCGGATGAATGACTCCTGCAACCCACGAATAGAGGTGCTTTTCAGTGCACTCCAATGAGTAAGAACTGCTTTCAACAAGTCGTTTATTTCTTCGCGTTCCTGTTTTTTTATCCGGAAAGCAGGGTCAACAGGCATGTTAACTTCCATGCCGCAGATTATTTTATTCAGCGGCAGCCAGTGTTCATAGTGTTTCCCTGTAATACCTGTCAAAGCATGCAAAAGGTGCACAGCCCGGTGTCGTGAGGCTTCTGATGTAAAATGTCCGTGCCTTTCTGTCAATCCCACATGCTGAAAAAGATTTTCAAACATCGGATGCAGAATGACAAGGCCTGCATTGGCTATCATTATTCTTTTTTCAGCCTCCAGATCAAGGGTGCTGTGGCATTCTGTTTTTTCGATTACCTCTGATTGAGCCGACAAGGGTGTTTTGTTTCCGGCGAGTTGTTTTACCAGTGTTTTCATCAAATGCTCCATTTGTGTCGAAGGATCGGCTGGTATGGATAACTTTTGCAAAGTTTTCTCCAATACCGGAGAATTAATTTTCTGTGCCACCTTTTTGCACAGCAGCGCAATAATTTCCCCAAGCCTCATTTCTGCAGCAAAAAACGACGGAAGCATTGCCTCAAATACCATTTTTTTTAATTCTTTTTTAGGTAAGGAATCCAGTTTTACGGTATATCGTTCATAGATATTGTAGAGGTTGGAGGCCCCGGCAGCGACGAAAGCGGTATGTGTTAATTTGTCTAAGACAGTTTCATTAGCCAGATATAAAAATCGTAGGAGGGCATTTTGGTTAAGAACAAGAAGTCTGAAAAAATCGTGATTGCGTTGGCTGATGTCAACGACGGGTTCCGAAAAAAGTCCCTGAATAATCTTTTCGATGTTGTATTTTGGGCCATTAGTATGGTACCAGGGGAGGGCTCCTGTTTGCAGGTAGTGGATAAGAATGGACCAGCGGTCTGTTTTTTGCCCGGGCGTGCCGGCATTATCTGTTTTTGCTGTTGTAAGTACTGATATTTCTTCGATGATTTTTTCTTCCAGTGTCGCGGCGATTTTTGCTGTCAGATCTTCAATGGCTGTTCCGGTCATATCGATGGTAAGCTTTTCAATGCATACATCATAATTTTTGTATTTTTCACAGATAGCTTCAATCGCAGGAAAAATGTATGATTGATAGTAGTCATGTGATATGGGTAGCGCTCTGTCGGCGCTTATCCCTGCGTTATGCCGGAGGGTGAAAGTCAAATGATGTATCAGGCTATCTTCCAAAATATTAACAATCGTTAATTGAATTTATTTTGTTTAATTATTTAATAAAATCATGGCAATTTACATTTTCTTTTTTTATCTTTGAATTTTTTTATAAAATTTTATCAGCGCAGTAATAAAAGAAACAGGTAAAAGCTATGATTAACAATGCATTGGCGTTTATAAAAAAACACTTGGGGGCCGAACTTCATGCGCGTATAGGTGTGAGCGAAGGAGATGTGGTAATTGACAGCATAAACAAGGAGGGTTCGTCTGATAACCTAGTAATTACTCTCATAAATATTGAAGAAGAAAAGTTTTACAAAGAGCAAAATCATTATAGGAGAAGCGAGGGGGAGGCTTCCGGGTTCCAAATTGTTAATCCGGAGATAAAACTTAATCTTTATATTCTTTTTTCGGCTCAAAAAAATGATTACAAAGAAGCGCTGAAACAAATTTCCTGTTTGATAAAAATTTTCCAGGGAAAGCATGTGTTTGAAAAAGAGGATTTTGCTATATACTCGGAAATATCGGGACTTGAATCGCTGATTGTTGAATTGTTTCCCTTGTCGCTGGACCAAAACAACAGCTTGTGGCAAACCTTAGGCAACAAAATGGTGCCTTCGGTGATGTATAAGGTAAAAATGGTCAGCATACAGGACGACAAACCGGCCGGCGAAAGTTCCGAAATCAGAGCTATTGGTATTGATATAGCCCATAAATAATAACAGATGAGATGGTCGTTGTATAAAAAGTTTTTTTCCGTTGATTTCTGTTATCAGAAGAATAGCGCCACGGGCTCAACCAATCTGATGGTTATTCCTGCAGCCTCCACAATTGATTTGATGAGAAATTGCCATCTTGGATACCGCACTTACGAAGGCGGTATCCTGGTACATTTTGAGGGGACACAAGATCAGAACGATAGTGAAATGATCATCCCCTGTTTTGTGTCGGAAGGCCCGCTGGCTCTTTTTTTTAAGTTTTTTATCACTGATCCAGTACTGAAAAAAAATCTGAACTTTTTTCCTGATGCCGGCCATGAAAAGTATGGGTTTCCCCTGCTGTTTCTTGGACAAAAAAATGATGCTTCTATGGTATCCACTATGCTGGCGTATCAGCCCGTTGAATATAAACCGGCCCGGTTTTATCACCATATAAAAGCGGTGGAAGCCAGTCTCCCCGCGAATTGCGGGGCATGCTGCGAAGTAAAAGATGTTTTTGGGAAAACTGTTTATAAAAGCGCAGTCACTAAAACCATCACAGGAGATTTTGATTTTTGGATCGACCTGAGCGCGTTGCCTCCGGATATGTATTCCTTAACCGCCGGCAGCAAAAACGTAACTTTTTTTGTCGATACCGGCAGTGAATTTCAGGACTGTTGTGCCGTTGTCAAAATTATAAAAAATGAATTTTTACCTTTTAATACCCACTGGAACAAAGTGGATGAAGGGACAGATTATTTGAAATTTTCAAAAACGATATATCAAAAATAACATGTATTATAATTAAAAAACAAACAAAAAATTATGGCAACATCTTACAAAACACCGGGAGTTTATGTGGAAGAAATCGCAAAATTCCCTCCATCAGTAGCTGAAGTGGAGACTGCTATTCCCGCCTTTATAGGGTTTACAGCTCAGGCCAAAAAAATTCTTGACAGCGACCTGAAAGAAAAGCCTACGCGTATCACCAGCCTGCTGGAATATGAACAGTATTTCGGACAGGGTCCGGATTTTGTTCCGGGAAAAATTGAATTGGACAGTAATAATATGCCGGTGGCGGATAATTGCATGCTGACCAACAGTAAGTTTGTGCTGTACGACAGCATCCGCCTGTTTTACGATAATGGCGGCGGCGCCTGTTATATCGTGTCTGTTGGCACTTTTGGCGAAACCGAAGCGACCCTTTTTGCTGATAATACCAGATTTATTACAGGCCTTGATGCCCTCAAAAAATATGATGAGCCTACCTTGATAGTATTCCCTGAAGCTGTTGGGCTTTCCACCGATTCGCTTGGGGCCTTGCAACAAGCCGCCCTTAAGCAATGTGCGGAACTTGGCGACAGGTTCACCATCATGGATGTACAGGCACAGGATTCGCTCGATGAAGCGCTGGAGTCGTTTCGCAATTCGGTTGGCATGAATAACCTGAAATACGGTGCCGCTTATTATCCTTATCTCTCCACTATTTATTCCAAAAGTTTCCGGTTCCGCGACATTAATTCAAAATTGACGGTTAAAAACCGTCTGACGCCTACCGATGTGGACGAAAATGGAACCACTATCATCAGCAGGATAGAAGCGCTGGAAAAGGTTATCTCCGATAACGACAACCTCACGCTGGAATTCACTGGTACACTCACAGCCCTGCTGAACGAAAGTGATTTCAAGGAACTTTCTGACGATGACAAAAGCAAAAGATTGTGGAACCTGATACTTCAATTGGATGGGAAATTGGCCACGAACGGCGATGCCGATACCAGCGTGATCACCAACAGCGAATTGCTGACTGCTGCGGCCGGTGCGGTAAAAATCAATCTGCTGGACACAAAACTCATTAATCAGTTGATTTTCCTCAACGAAACTAATTTCAATACGGTAAAAGGCAACCTGCAAAGTACTTCGTTCAAATCGCTGGAGGTTCCTTCTGCCGATCCCGGCACAGGTAAAGGATTGATGGATATATTCAAGTCCGTGAAAATCTGTTTTTCGTTAGTCGTACAGATGGGATCGGGTTATGAAGAAACTTACGAAAAAGCCATCATACCTTACATTCCGTTTTACAATAATGTCTTGAGTGTGCTGAATACTAAAGCCACCCTGTTGCCGCCGAGCGGCGCCATTGCCGGTATCTATTCTGCCGTTGACCGCGACCGTGGCGTATGGAAAGCCCCGGCTAATATCAGTGTCAATTCAGTTAACGGGGTCTCGGAGTTTATCAATGATGCCGTACAGGAAAATATGAATGTGGATCCCAATGCCGGAAAATCCATTAATGCCATAAGGCCGTTTACCGGAAAAGGTATTTTGGTGTGGGGCTCGCGCACCCTGGCAGGCAACGATAACGAATGGCGCTATGTGCCTGTTCGCCGCTTTTTTAATTTTGTGGAAGAAAGTGCTAAAAAGTCCACAGGATGGGCAGTCTTTGAACCCAATGATGCCAACACCTGGACCAGGATCAGGGGACAACTCGACAACTTTCTGAACAACCTCTGGAAACGTGGTGCCCTGGCCGGAGCCAAACCTGAACACGCCTATTATGTAAATGTAGGGCTGGGCCTTACGATGACAGCGCAGGACGTTCTCGAAGGTCGCATGATAGTTGAAATAGGAATGGCTGCCGTGCGACCGGCAGAATTTATCATTCTGCGGTTCTCACACAAACTTCAGGAATCTTAATTTTTAAAAACAACGTCTCCCTGGTTTTTCAGTGAGGATGTCAAAAAAATTATTAGCAAACAATAAAAAAACGATTTATTATGTCAACAAAATATCCATTACCAGTATTTCATTTCAGAGTTGAGTGGGGCGGCAGCAGTATTAATTTTTCGGAAGTTTCCGGATTGAATGTCGAAACTCAAATTATAGAATACCGCGACGGTGCGAGCCCTGATTTTTCAACGGTAAAAATGCCCGGCCTGCAAAAATATGGCAACATCACTCTCAAGCGTGGAGCCATGCCGGGCGATAATGAGTTTTTCGATTGGTGGAATACACATCAATTAAATACCATCGAACGCAGAGACGTGATTATTTCCCTGTTGAACGAAAAACATGAACCGGTGATTACCTGGCGGGTACGCAATGCTTTCCCAGTAAAGGTGGATGGTGGCTCCCTGAAAGCCACCGGCAACGAAGTGTCTATCGAAACCCTGGAAATTGCTCACGAAGGTATCACGGTAGAACGTTAATAATCAGGCAGTCATGGCATTTTTTGAAAAGTACCCCTTAGTGGGGTTTCACTTCAAGGTAACTTTTCTTGAACTGGGCGCTGCTGAAATCGACTCGCGGTTTCATGAGGTGTCGGGATTAAGTGCAGAGCTTACGGTGGAGGAATTGGCAGAAGGCGGCGAAAACAGGTTTACTTACAAGCTTCCCGTGAAGGCAAAATTTCCAAATCTGGTGCTGAAAAGGGCCTTGTCACCCCTGCCGTCGGTGCTGGTCAAATGGGCCGAAGACGCAATTTATAATCTTGAATTCTGGCCCTGCACGGTGTTGGTTTCGTTACTCAACGATATGCACCTGCCGGTAAAGAACTGGATTTTTTATTCGGCTTATCCGGTAAAAATTCAGGCTTCGGACCTCAAAGCGCAGGACAACAGCGTGATGGTGGAAACCCTGGAACTGGCATATAAATACTCAAAACAAATAAATATTATCTGACCATAAAAACAGAAAATCTTATGCCTGTGCAGATCAATGAATTGGTGATACGTGCCGAAATTGTCAACGAACAAATGACCGCGCAAAACAATACACCAGCCATCAACAAAGTGAAAATTCAAAAAATTGTGGATGAGTTGGTGAAAATCAATAAAAATAAAAATGAACGATGAGCATTCTTAATGACATATTCCCCGGAAAGCTGACCAAGCTTACATTTAAAGCGTTTACCGACAATACCTTTACCCAGGAAGATACCGACGCCGGAGAATATACCGTAATGTTTAATCCGAGTTCGCTGGCTATGAGTCTTGGTGTGCAGACCGAACAACAACAGGCCCCCGGCACCACGTCAAGCGACATAAAATTTGTAAGTATCAAACCTCAGAATTACAATATTGAATTTGTTATCGACGGAACAGGGGCTGTCGGCGGGCTGCCTGTAGATGTGGCCGCGGATGTGATGAAATTTCTGAATGTGGTTTACCACTATAAGTCCGAAGAACATAATTCGCCAAATGTGATGATTAAATACGGGGCTGTGTTGCTAAAATGTGTACTGCTTGATGTTAATATTACCTACAATCTTTTTTCGCCCAGCGGCAAGCCCTTGCGGGCAAAAGTAAAATGCACCTTTGTCAGCACGCTCAACCCCGACCTGAGCCAGATGATCAACAGCCCCTGTTCGCCGGATATCACTCATAAACGGGTGGTGAAGCAAAACGAACAGCTAGTTTCCCTGGCAAATAAAATTTACAAGAGAAACGATTACTATGCCGAGGTGGCCGCCAAAAACAAATTAAATAATTTCCGAAAACTGAAACCCGGAACAGAAATTTATTTTCCTCCATTAAGCAAATAAACATGCCCGTTGAACCTTCTACCCATATTATTCCTTCCGGCGAAGTAGTTTCCTTTACCATACTTGTAGAAAATCAGGAAATAAATTCCGCTTATCAAATCATGAGCATTGCCATAATAAAGGAGTTTAACAGGATTGCTCATGCCGAAATAAAGTTGCTCGACGGCAGTTCCGCTGCACAGGATTTTGAAATCAGCAACAGCGATGATTTTATTGTCGGGAAAAATGTTGAAATCAAGGTGGGATATCATGGCGAAAATACCAGCCTTTTCAAGGGGGTTATTATCAGGCACGGCATCAAAATCATTGAAAACGAAGGCTCCTGTCTGAACATAACCTTAAAAAACAAAGCATATAAAAGCACTTTGGTGCGAAACAATAATGTGTTCAGCCATGCCGCCGACAGCGACATCATCCGGGAAATCATCAGTCGCTATGGGCTGGACAACGAAGTGGAGGCTACCGACGTGCGCCACGAATCGCTGATGCAGTTCAACTGTACCGACTGGGACTTTATAAATATGCGTGCCGAAGCTAATGCACAACTGGTGTACACTGCCGATGACAAGATCATTGTGAAAAAGCCCGACCTTTCAGCCGCCACCATGCTAACCCTGCAATACGGTGCTACCATGCTGGAATTTGAGGCAGACCTCGACGGCCGTACATCTTACAGCAACTATAAGGCCTCATCGTGGAATTTTCAGGAGCAGGAGTTAAAAGCCGTGGAGCAGGCTTCCGATACCAACGAGCTGGCACAGGGCAACCTCACTGCTGCAGATGTTGCCCGGACACTGGGCCAGGAACAGTTTAATATCAATATAAACACCTCTTTGTCCGACGAAAATGAAATCAATAAACTGACTGATTCGTTTGTTCAAAAAAATAATTTGTCGAGAATCAACGGCCGGGTAAAATCTTTTGGTATTCCTGGTGTTCAGCCAGGTGATATCATTGAGCTTCGCGGTGTAGGTGCGCGCTTTAACGGCCGGGCTTTTGTTACCGGTGTGTATCATGCCGTTGACGGCGGCTTGTGGCACACCGATATCCAGTTTGGTCTGAATGGCAGCACATTTGCCGAAAAATACGACAACATTGTGGAACGGCAGGCCAATGGCATGCTTCCCGCTGTCAACGGTCTGCAGACCGCTAAGGTTGAACGGCTTGAGGGCGATCCACTTGGCGAAGACAGAATACTAATTTTTTTGCCGGTGTTTCCCGAAGGGGAAAACACTTTCTGGGCCCGTATTGCCACACTTGATGCCGGCAACAGAAGGGGAACCTTTTTCCGTCCCGAAATTGGCGATGAGGTGGTTGTCGGCTTTATCGATGATAACCCTAATAATGCTGTAATTCTTGGCATGATGAACAGCAGCGCAATGCCGGCGCCAATAACGGCCCGAGATGCCAATAATACCAAGGGAATATATACCCGTGAAGGGATGAAACTGGAATTTGATGATGATAAAAAGAGTGTTCGTATAGAATCTCCACAGGGGAACAAGGTTAATCTGAGTGAACAGGAACAGGGTATTGTTGTTGAAGACCAGAACGGCAATAAAATTACAATGGACACAGGCGGAATCAAGCTTGAGGATTTACACAGCAACAAAGTTACTCTTGATTCAAACGGTTTAAAAATGCAGAATTCGGCTGGCGGCGAAGTGTCACTAACGGCTTCGGGCATAAAAATAATGAGCCCGGGCACCGTAGAAATTCAGGGAGCGCAGCTACAAATTACCGGCGCCATGGTAACGTTGGATTCGGCAATGGTAAAGGTCTCCGGAGTTGTTCAAACCACCGCGGTGATTGCCACCTCGGTGGTAGGCACCACCTATACGCCGGGCGCAGGCAATGTTTGGTAAGTAATAAGGAGAATAAAAAATTATGGATGATATAAAATCTTTTTTAGGTACTGGATGGAACTTCCCGCCGCAATTTTCAAAGACGGCAAAGACCGTGAAGATGTTAGCGGATGAAGCTGATATAAAAAACAGCCTGGAAGTGTTGCTGTCCACCAGGGTGGGAGAACGGCTGATGCAGCCGGATTATGGGTGTAACCTGGATGTTCTCGTTTTTGAGCCTATTGATGTTACCATGCAGACCTATATCAAAGACCTGGTTTTTACCGCAATCTATTTGTTTGAGCCTCGCGTAAAACCCGATGATGTTGTTTTGTCAGTACCCGAAGAGGGCCAGGTGCTGATAGAAGTTTTTTACACTATCCGGGGAACCAACACCCGGCACAACCTGGTGTTCCCGTTTTATCCCGAAGAAGGGACACTGCTGAAATAAATAAAAAGTAATTAGTAAAAATATTAGTAAAAATAATTATGAGCAATGGTATCAGGATACCACATCCTCTGAAAAGAGAAGGAACTTACCAGGCGGAACGTTTTCCCGAAGCGTTGGATTATGCGTACATAAAACTTGATGAACGCTCCCTCACCGATCTGGTAAAACAATCGGCGGAATATGCAAAGTTTTTGAAATATTTCAATGAACTCAATCTGGAAGATGGCAACTGGCAAGCTTTTTTTGAAGAAATTTATGATTATTCCAATAAACGCGTAAAGTTTTCTTCAGTCGGAGAACTGGAGCAAAAAGCATCCACATCGCCACACCTGGCACTTTTTCTGGCTTTTTTAAGGATATTTAATATTGCTCAGGAAAACCTGAATTCGCTGACCGAAAGACATCTGGATTTTTATTATCGCAGCATATTGCAGGTGCAGTCCCGCAAAGAAACCGCCGACAAGGTCCCGGTATTTTTTGAAACTGAAAAGAATACCGCACAGGCTCTGGTACCTGCCGGAACAACACTATTGGCAGGCAGGGATATTAAAGGAAAACCCCTGTGCTATGTTACAGAAAATGACCTGGTAGTCAACAAGGCAAAGGTGGCATCCATAAAGAGTATTTTTGTAAAAAGAGATGATAAAAAGAATATCAGCGGGGTTCATGCTTCAGCAGATGCCCCGGTAGATAATGCCCTTGTTGAAAACGACACAACTGCGGCATGGCTGCCTTTTGGTTCCTCTGCAAACAAAAAGGCTGGGATAGGTTTTGCCATAGCCTCACCGGTACTTAATCTTAAAGAAGGGAAAAGGCGTATTACCATTGAATTGACCGATACCGCCACCGTTGCTGCCGAAGGGTTAACCGTAGAGTATACATCCGAAAAAGGCTGGACCGAAGCCATCGTTGACATTAATGCGGTATATACCGGACAAAAGAACAAACCGCTGTACCTGGTGGTAAAAATTGATCCCGGACAGCCTGCAGTATTACCCTATAACGGGAAAATTCATCAGGCAGGACTGGACACGGTTCATCCCGTTATCCGCTTTATTATCAATGATGATCGTTTTGCCGATACATATCAGCATTTAACAGAAATTAAGTCCGGACAAATAAAAAATATTACCGTTCAGGTCAGCGGCGCAAAAAATCTGCTGATACAAAATGATTTTGGCATTGTGGATAATACCAAGCCTTTTCCTCCCTTTGGCGCTAATCCCGTAAAACACAAATCGGCGGTGTATATCGGGAATAACGACATTTTTAATCAATACCTGCAGTCGTTTAATATCGCCCTGAGCTGGAAAGGATTGCCCGGGCGCATCGACAAGTATTATCATACCTATGATTTTGGATTAAAAAAACTGTTTTCTAAAACTGCTGACCAGAAAAAGTATTTCGATACGGAACAGTTTGATGAGTTTACCCCGGGGCATCCTCCAGGCAAGGTGTCTATCCTCGACAACGGTAAGTGGAAGATGCTGAAGATGAATAAAGATGCCGATTATGCAAGAGATGTCCGCTACGATCCTGCACGCGACAGGTCGTTGATGCGCAAAGACAATCGGAATGTATTTAAAATGTCGGAATTGGAAGAAGCCATTTCGAGCGGATTTTCGTATGAGCCGCTGAAAAAATTTGATCACAACTATAAGTCGGGGTTTATAAAAATCGACCTGGGGTATGACTTTGGCCACAGCAAATTTTCTAAAATATTTGCTACCGCCATGATCAACAGAGAATCAACAGACTTTTCCATCCCCGAACAGCCCTACACACCCGAGTTTGATAGTTTGCATATCGAATATACTTCGTCGGCAAAAATTGATTATTCCGAAAACAAGGTCTTTCGGTTACATGCCTTCGGAAACGAATCGTTATCGAAAGACCTTCCGCTTCTTGACGACTTTAATGACGAAGGCCAGTTGCTGATTGGCCTAAGCGATATATGCAGCCCGCAGGTGGTCAGCCTGTATTTCAGGATGGAGAATAATTCGGGTAATTTTGAGAAAACCATTAATGACCACAACAAACCCCGTTGGTATTATTTGGCGGGCAACACCTGGAAAGAATTTGCCAAGAGCGACCTGCTGCAGGATACTACGCAAAAATTTTCAGGTTCGGGAATAATTAAGTTCAACTTCAGTCAGGAGGCTATAAGCACACATACTATTCTTGCCGACGGCATGGTGTGGCTGAAAGCCGCTGTGCAGGCCGACAGCGATGCTTTTCCGGCGCTGGAAGCCATCGCCGCACAAGCCGTTGAGGCGCTTTTCGATAACCACGGCAACGATACTTCGCACCTCGAAACAGGGATTCCCGTCAATACCATAAGCAAGACCGGAAGTAAGATTCCAGGCATAAAAAAAATTTCGCAGCCTTACATTTCTTATGGAGGAAGATCCAAAGAAGAAAACAAAACTTTTTATACCCGCACCAGCGAACGGCTACGACACAAAAACCGGGCATGGACCTGCTGGGATTATGAACGGCTGATACTCGAAAAATTCCCTTCGCTGTTAAAGGTAAAATGTATCCCGCATGCCGACCAGGATTATGAATACTCGCCGGGAAATGTTTTTATTATCCTGCTTCCCGATCCTGCCAAAATAGCCCAGAAGTGTCCCTTGCAACCCAGGGTGAGCCTATCCATGATTGGAGAAGTCAAAGAATTTGTTGCCGGAAATACCTCGCCTTTTGTACAAATCATTGTGAAAAGCCCCGAATATGAAGTGCTCACTGTTTTTTGCAATGTAAAACTGGCCGCGGGATACGACGATAAACAGTTTTATTCAAATAAACTTAATGAAGACTTGAAAGCATTTATTGCCCCATGGACGAACAATAGCGTTATCATTCCCACCTTTTCGGGAGTGCTTTACCGTTCGCAGATTATCAATTTTATTGAAGAGCGGCCCTATGTCGATTATGTAACAACGTTTGATGTGAAGAAAAACGGGGTTTCATGCAATGAAGCTATTCGCGGCTCCGAAGAAAATGTTTTATTGACCTCTTCAGAAAACCATAATATAAGCACGGAGGCAACATGTTAGATAGCCGAGATTATATCATAGAAAAAAATCCCGTCAAGCCCGACGCGCTTAATTATCAACTGCTCAGAAGCTACGGGTTGGAGTATATTCAAAAGCTGAGCAGCAAATTGTGGACCGACCATAACATCCATGATCCGGGAATCACCATCCTCGAAATGTTATGTTACGCCCTTACCGACCTGGGATACCGCACATCCTTTGATATGCAGGATATTCTTACACCTGCCGGAAAAAAAGGTCCCGAAATGAAACACGCCTTCCATCCGGCAAAAAAAATCTTTACTTCGCATCCCGTTACTATCAACGATTACAGAAAGTTTATCCTCGACAGGGTGCCCGGAGTCCGCAATGTGTGGTTTGAAATTCAGGACCAGAAAGTGTACAGCCCCGCCATCGGCTTTGATACCACCAAAAAAGAAAATCTGTTTGTTAACCAGGCAAGCCCGGGAGCGCTGAAGCTTAAAGGACTTTATCACGTGAAAGTGGAACTTGAAGATTATGGAATTATTTGCCAGGCACATCAAAAGTTTCTTGAAAAACTAAAAAAATATAAAGAAAATACTTTAACGGCTGTGGGCCGGACTAATTACAAAAAGTGTTATAAAAACTATATTCACAGCTTGCTGATGAGTTGCCGTAACATGTGCGAAGACTTTGATAAAGTTAGCATCCTGGATGATTGTTTTATTGGCATTTGTGCCGACATCGAGTTGAAATCACAGGCTAAAGATCAGCAGGTGCTGGCAGAGATATACCGCAAACTGTACGATTATATAAACCCCTCCATCAGATTTTACACCATACAACAGTTGCTCGATAAGGGAAGAAGTATCGAACAAATTTTCCAGGGGCCTGTTGCCGAACGGGGTTTTATTGATTATGAAGAACTGAAAACTTTCGACCGGAAAACGGTGCTTCATATTTCCGACCTGATAAATAGCATCATGGATATTGAAGGCGTATTAAATATCAGGAGCATACAGTTCAATACGGCCAAAAATGACAATAATAAAAACCTTAAAAACAAATCCTGTCTGCATCTGGCTGATTGTGCCGACCCGGAGAAATCCTCATTTCGTTTTCGTTTTGATATTGATTTTCAATCGGACAACAAGTTAAATAAAATCATTTTCCGAAAAGGGATGATTTATTATCAGGCCCGGCCAACTAAGGACTATAAAATCACTGAAATAATAGATTATGCTGAAAAACCAGCGGATTTTGAAAATGATTTGCCGGAGCCAACGGGTACTAACCGCGAACTGGATAATTACATCTCCTTTCAGGACGAGCTTCCCAAGGCCTATATGACAGGCAGGGAGGGTATTTCCAACAGCGCCGGCGAATTGCGAAAAGCGCAGCGCCTTCAGTTGAAGGCTTACCTTTTGTTTTTCGATCAAATGCTGGCTGATTACCTGGCACAGCTCGATTCCGTTAAAGATATGCTTTCGTGGCGCGATACCGATGCCGAAGAAACCTATAATTATAAAAAGCTGACTGACGAGATTTATGACCTGGATAAAATACTGTCGGAGGAACTGTTAACTGATTATGATAAATATCAGACGGTGATTGAACATGTTAAGCTGGAGAAAAATCGGAGAAACCGCCTTCTCGACCACCTGTTGGCGCGGTTCAATGAAAAATTTGTTGACTATACCGTCTTTAAATTTGTTCAGAATGCCGAAGGCTCGTCGTACGACAATTATGCCAACAACGAGCTTATCCACGACAAAAAAGATATGCTGAAACATTACCCGGCCATGAGCGGCAACCGTTCTCATGCCTTTGATTATACCCATCCGCTGTCAGCTAAAAACTTTGCCATGCCCGAATTTCGCATCAGCAAGGCGCTGGGTGTGGATGCCGACAACGTCAGCTGGCTGCTGGCGCCCGAAGTGGTGGACAACAACCCGGCGAAAATGATTTTTAAAAACAACAGTGCACAGGAGTTTGATAAAACTTTCGGACTGCATATATATGAGCATATTCTTTTCAGGCCGTTGTTTGTCGATGCGGCAGGCCCTAAGCATAAGTTTCTGAAACTGTATTTTGGTGATACAGGAACAGCTTCAGTGCAGGGTATTATCACCGATCCCTATTCCATGAAAGCTACCGTGGTAGTTCCGGGATGGCTCAATATCTCGGCAAGAATGGAATTCAGAAGTTTTGTAGAACAAAAGATCCGAATGGAAATGCCTGCTCATGTAGCCTTAAAAATATGTTGGATTGATCCCCGCCAGATGTGGGAAATGGAAACAAAATTTAAAAAATTTGTCGATAGCCTCAATGCCCTTTTCATCCCCGCCAACACTACTGTGGAAGCGGTAATCACAGCCTACCGGACAGCCTTGAACGAGGTGGCGGCGGCCTTGTCTTCGCTAAACAATATGTACCCCCCGTCGGCCCTTGACGAGTTGCTTGATTTTGTGACCGGCAATACCAAATGCACTCCAGTGATTTTGGATAATACGGCACTAGCCGGTGGCAACGACCGCAACTGGGCTTTTGATGATGAAAATGTTTTGCCAGAACCAGTGCCGGAGAAAAAAACCGTGAAAAAGAAAAAAACAACTATTTCAAAAAAAGTTAATTCGACGAACAAAAAACCCAAATAAGCCATGGAACAACAAATATTTAAATACCCATATTACCGGGCAAACCAATTTCTTACGAGTCAGTATCTCAATGAATCATTATCTTATGTGGAAGAACAGGAACGCCTGACCCGTATTAAAATGATTGGCAACGGGATTCTCAGCGGCCTGAATTTCGACAGTGCCCTGGATGCAGGCAATGACGTTACAGAGATTTCTATAAAAAATGGGTTCGGCATCACCGCTGACGGATATTCGGTTTCATTTTCCAAGGACGTAGAATACAAATATATGGTGGCTTATGCGGATTTTACTTCCAAAGAAGATACATTAAATCCGGAACTGTCTTTTTTTAAACCATTCCAGGGCATAAGATACCTGCTTTTTACCACCGAAGAAATAGCATCAAAAAAATTTATCTTCAACCCCGATATCGTCAAACCTGTTCACATTCAGAAATCAGAATACGAACAATGTTGTCTGGCTGTGGCTGTGGAACAAAAAACAGAAACCTCCTATAACTGCAATCCCAGCGACTGCAACATCAACAGTTCCTACAAGAATATTGTGTACCGCCCGGTGCTGGTTGACATTTCGAAACTGGAGAAAATTAATTCTTATTACTCCCCGTTAAACTATCTGCATATTCACAAGCTTATGCATATCTCCGAAATAAAAAGTGCGGAGGCTTGCCAGAAAAAAATTCAAACCCTGGTAGAGGCTAATGTGAAAATTATTGAAGAATATCTTGACGAAACAGCAACGCAGGTGGCCGGACTGTTGCCGCGCGAGAATGTACTTCTGAAAAAGGCGCTCAAAACTTTCCGTAAATCAATAAACGGAGATGTTTCGATATATTATCTTGCCTGCCTTAACGACTTACAAACGGCCATCAACGAATTTGTCAATGTTCATAATAATTTTATTCATAAATATGCTTTTTCCTCTGCCGCAAGACAAGACCTTTTGCTGGTTCTTGGTCGTATCCCGCAAGCAGGGAACGACCTGTACAGATATTTCTTTACCGAAACGGCAGCCGGTGAATCATTTGTTGCCGACAACAAAATTCTTTCAGCCATGTTCAGGCGCATTGCAGCCTTGTTGGAGTATTTTATGCCAGCCAAAGAACTAACAGCGCTATTGTCCCATTTAACAAAATCATCTTTTAAGTATTCCCGGCTTCTCCGCGAAAAAATTACCTATGACAAAATTAAAATAGCGCCAATTAAGGATGTTTCAAAATGTATTAAGATCATTCCCTGCAAAGGGTATAGCGAAAAAATTGGCTGCCGTTCTATTCCTTATTATTATAACATTCTTGAAAATTCTCACGCCCTCGATATGAATGATCTGTGGCATGCCCACGATATGGATCCCGCGCTGGATATGGTGTATAACTATTACTGGTGCAACCTGTCCAGACCCCAAAACTATGAACAGGAATTCATGCTTAATCTGGAGACTTATCCTTTTTACAGGATAGAAGGCCATCTGGGTTTGCCCATTACCAATGTATATGATTATCTCAAAAGCCTTATCAACGAACTGGATATACCGGTACAACTGATAAAAGTTGATGTTACTAACCATGCCTGGAACAAATTCAGGGATGATTTTGAAACTTTTACTGAGAAATACAAAGAATTTCTCGGTGCCGTAAAAGAGGATATAAAAAAGAATTATGCCGATAACCTGGAGTTGGCAAAAGTTGAAAAAAATCTTGAAAAGTTTAAGCGCCAGTTGACGCAGACTTCGTATCGCAACATCGGTGGCGCCACAAAGTTGCTTGACGATATCAATGCATACTGCAATTTGGTGATATCCGGCGATTTTGATTTGCAAAAAAAGAAAAAGGCAAATGAAAAAGCCAAGGGTGCTGACTTTATAAAAAATCATCTGCAGACTTTTGGAATTTTCGAAAAACGTAACGCCCTGGCCGGGCTTTACAAATCACCGGAACCTATCACCGAAAATTCATTGTCGGAAATCAAAGGCCTTGAATACCTGTCTGGAGTTTATAAGGGCGGCACATTAATCCTTGTTCATGACGGACAGAAAGTTATTGCTGATTTTTCGCTACCCTATTTTTATAGCCTGGATAAAGACCGGATATTGTAATAGTTTTTTTTACCTGCAATATTTTACCCCGAATGCTACGCAAGGGAATGGCGCGAATAAGCTATTTTTAATCCGCTGTGGCGGATCAAATTTCATTTTACAATCTGCAGGGGCTATAACGAAAAAAATGTTTGGTTTTAGTAATTAAAAATGCTATTTTTGTAATGATGTTTGTCATAATGTTAGTATTTGTATAAATGCGATAACCGAAAGGTAATAGTAGCACCGAAAGGCATAGAAATAGGAACAGATATGGAAGAACATCTAAGTATAGTTGATAGAGCAATCTATTGCTAATCTAAGTTTTAAAAGGGCGACCTGCAAAGGCGTACACTTTTAGGGAGCGGCTGATAAGTCGCTTTCTTGTTTTTTTTATTTAAGTTTTTATGGCACAACACCGATGTGTGAAGTTTGTAATTTGGATTATTAATCACTATTGTCCGGTAAAAGTTTAAAGGAAGCCGAAGCAGGGCAAACGCATCTAAAATTGTTTTGATTTTTTATAATTGTTAACACTCTG
>ENA-UOWE01002067-UOWE01002067.1-activated-sludge-metagenome-genome-assembly--contig:-NODE-2067-length-22987-cov-4.517923_pt1 | contig 22987 bp, 19 predicted proteins | sample MGYA00249841_ERZ761562 | MGnify/ENA primary metagenome ERZ761562 (study PRJEB28883, sample SAMN05720200) | activated sludge metagenome | isolation source: Anaerobic digester | place: Japan... | reverse complement strand
TGCCGGCGCTGTACTCGCTGTCCGAGGTATTTGCCTTTCCGTCTCTGTACGAGGGCTTTGGGCTGCCGCCTCTGGAAGCGATGGCCTGCGGCACGCCCGTCGTGGTATCGCGGGCCTCCTCGCTGCCCGAGGTGGTAGGCAACGCGGGCTGTCTGGTCGATCCGCTGAGCGTGGAGGAGATTGCCGGCACCCTGCAGGCGTTGCTGGATTCGCCGGCCCGCAGAGCTGACCTCGCCGAGCAAGGCGTGGCACAGGCGGCGCGTTTCACCTGGTCTGAAGCTGCCCGGGTGTTGCTCGGTCTGTACCGCGGCTGAGCCAGGTTGTTCTCTAGGTGACTCTGGGTTACAATTGGACTAGGCCCCTCATTGCTGAGAGCGGCCCAGCAAACCGTCAAGGAGGAGTATATGAAGCTGTCATCGGCCATGTCGCGCCTCGGAACCGAGACCGCCTTTGAGGTGTTGGTGAGAGCGCGTGCTCTGGAGGCCCAGGGCAGAGAAGTCGTGCACCTGGAAATCGGTGAACCGGACTTTGACACGCCATCGAACATCATCGAGGCCGCCTGCAAGGCGCTGCACAGCGGCTATACCCACTATGGCCCTGCGGCGGGATTGCCTGCGCTGCGCGAGGCGGTGGCCGCTGAAGTGTCCCGCTCGCGCAAGATCAAGGTAACGCCAGATCAGGTAGTTGTCACCCCGGGTGGCAAGCCGATCATGTTCTACACCATCCTCGCTCTTGCTGAAAAAGGCGACGAGGTGATGTACCCCAACCCCGGCTTTCCCATCTATGAGTCGATGATCAACTTTGTGGGTGCCAAGCCGGTGCCGCTGCCGCTGCTCGAAGAGCGCGAGTTCCGGGTAGACACCGAGTACCTGCGCAAAAAGATCACCAAAAAGACCAAGCTGATCATCATCAACTCGCCGCACAACCCCTGCGGCAGCATGTTGAGCAAGAAGGATCTCAAGGAGATTGCCGACGCGGCCATCGAGCATGACATTCCGGTGCTGTCGGATGAGATCTATTGCCGTGATGTCTACGAGGGCAAGTTCGAGAGCATCACCCAGTTCCCTGGCATGCCCGAACGGACCATCATCCTGGACGGCTTTAGCAAGACCTATGCCATGACCGGCTGGCGAATGGGCTATGGCGTGATGCCGGCCGACTTTGCCGCTCAGGTAGCGAAGCTGCAGACCAACGCCGCATCCTGCACTGCCTCGTTCAGCCAGATGGCTGGTGTGGAAGCCCTCACTGGGCCGCAGGACGAGGCGCACAGGATGGTGGCCGCGTTCAAAGAGCGCCGCGACCTCATTGTGAAGGGCCTGAACGAGATCCCGGGCATCCGCTGCCTGCTACCCAAGGGCGCATTCTATGTCTTCCCGAACATCAAGGAAGCAATGAAGCGTGGCAAGTTCCCCACGGCCAAGGCCTTTGCCGACGCTCTGCTCCAGGAAGCAGGCGTGGCGGCACTGTCGGGCACGGCCTTTGGCCAGTACGGCGAGGGTTACCTGCGCTTTTCCTATGCCAACTCGATTCCCAACATCAAGAAGGCTCTGCAGCGCATCGGCGAGTTCGTGGAGAAACACAAATAGCCTGCGCCAGTGCCTGATCTCGACGTAACCAAGAACCCCTGCCGGCATCGGCAGGGGTTCTGCTTTGTAGCAAGGAGACGACTGGCCTGAGACAGCCTAGCGGTCAGAAGCAGACCCCTTCTGAACCAGTGGCAGAAAGAGCCGCCACACCACCGGCTCTGGCGTGAGGGTGGCCGTGCTGGTGGGCGTCGCCGACGGTTGCAGCGTGGCAGTGTCTGTGGGCGTCGGCACTTCCGTGTTGGTGGCGGTAGGCACCAGAGTGGGAGTGTCGGTCGGAATGGGTGTCAGCGTCTCGGTGGGGGTGCTGGTCGCCGTGTGAGTTGGGACAGGCGTTGCCGTCTCGGTTGCCGTCGCCGTTGGCGATGCCGTGGGTGTAGCTGTCGGGGTTGCGGTGGCTGAAGCGGTCGGTGTGGCCGTAGCCGTCGCTGAAGCCGTAGGCGTGGCAGTGGCCGTTGCCGTGGCGGTAGGCGAGGGCGTCTGCGTCGCTGTCTGCGTGGGAGTGGGCGTCCTTGTGTCGGTCGGAGTGGGAGTGGCCGTTGGCGTGGAGGTGGGCTCGCGCCAGGTTACCTGCAGATAGGGCCTCAGCAGGGTGTTGGGACCGCGTGAGGAGTAGAAGGCGGACTTGCCCAGCGGGTAGTAACGATCACCGACGAGGATCAGTCCGTGGTTGCCGTCCGCGACCCATTGCTGGACGATGCTCGTCACAGGCACACGGATCCACTGCCCGTCTCCCGTCACCTCTCCGACTTCCTCCGGAGCATAGCTCAGACAGCGGTCGGATGGCCCCTGACAGCCGGAAACCTCCCAGGCGTTGCCGGACGTGGCCTGGTACCAGGAGGCCTCGCTGGCCACCCAATCCTTCTTGACGCAATAGGCTTCGAAGCGGAGGGGGGGCTTGTAGACGTCGGCAGCCTGGCCAGTGGGCACGTAGAGGAACAGCTCGGCCAGGACAATGCTGGATCCGGCCCGGATGGCCGAGGTATTGAACTTGAACAGCGGCACCAGCAGACTGTCGGCGCGCAGGTAGACCCACGATTGGTGGACGTGAGTCTGATTGGGCTCAAAGTAGTTCAGATAGGTGTCTTCCTGAACGTCAAAGCGCAGCTCGAACTGATCAAGGCTGGCGAGCGCGCCTCCCCTGGCGGGAGCCCCTGTGCCAGCGGGAACAGGAGCGAGCACCAGAGCCGCTACCAGGAAGGTGACCGAGAAAAGCAGAACAAGGAACCGTCGGTAAGAGTAGCCCATCGTCACATCCTCCTCAGCACGGGGCTCACGATCTTTCGTACTTTTCTCTCTTGAGGACGCCGATGTAAGGCAGGCTGCGGTAGATCTCGGCGAAATCAAGGCCGTAGCCGATGACGAACTTGTTCGGGATCACAAAGCCGACATAGTCCAGTGGTATTTCGATCTCGCGCCGCGAGGGCTTGCTGAGCAGGGTGCAGATACGCACGCTCTTGGGGCGGCGCGTCTGCAGGTTCTGGGTGATGTAGGAGAGGGTGCGGCCCGTGTCAATGATGTCCTCAATGATGAGCACGTTCCGTCCGGCGATGTTCGTGTCGAGGTCCTTGAGGATACGCACGACCCCGCTTGACTCGGTGGAGGCTCCGTAGCTGGAGATGGCCATAAAGTCAATCGCATGCGGGATGGTGATCTCTCGCATGAGATCGGCGAGAAACAGAATGGCACCTTTCAGCACGCACACCAGAAGGAGGTCCTCGCCGGCATAGTCCACCGAGATCTGCTGGCCGAGCTCGTGGATCCGCTCTTGCAGCTCTTGCTGGCTGATCAGTACTTCGTCGACATCGTCATCCATTGTGGGCATAGGCCTCGTCTCCTGAAGCCGGATTCGCCTGAGTATACATCAGAGCACGCGGCAGACCAATCCCTTGAGGTACTCGCCCTCGGGGAAGCTGAGCAGAATGGGATGGTCGGCAGCCTGGGAGAGTTTGCTCAGAATCTGCACGTCGCGATGGGCGTCGACGCTGGCGCCAAAAAGGATCTTCTGGAACAGGTCCGGCGTCACCAGCCCCGAGCAGGAGAGACTGAAGAGTATGCCGCCCGGCGACAGGAGCTGCATCGACAACCAGTTGATATCCTTGTAGCCGCGCGCGGCGGCGTTCACCTGGCTCTGGGCGTAGGCGAACTTGGGCGGGTCGAGGACGATCAGGTCAAAGGTGCGACCCGCGGCCCGGTACTGGCGGAGAACCGCAAACACGTCGCCCACGACATACTCGTCCGCATCATCCGGCAGACCGTTGAGCTGCACATTGCGGCGGGCCAGGGCGAGGGCGTCGGCCGAGGTATCGATGTTGACCACACTGCGTGCACCAGCCGCGTGAGCGTACACGGCAAAGCCGCCCGTGTAGGCAAAGGCATTGAGCACGCTCTGGCCGCTACAGTAGCAACCGAGCCGGGCCCGGTTGTCCCGCTGATCCAGGTAGAAACCCGTCTTCTGCCCCTGCTTCAAGTCCACCAGGAAACGATGACCGTTCTCGTGGATCTCCACCAGATCAGGCGGCTCCTGGCCAGAGAGCACTCCTTTGTGCTGTGCCAGCCCTTCCTTCTCCCTTACGTCGACGTCGCTGCGTTCGTAGATACCCTGGCAGTGCAACAGCCCGGCCAGGATGGAGACCAGCTCGGGCTTGACCCGCTCTATGCCGAGCGTCAGAGACTGCAGCACGACGAAATCGCCGTAGGTGTCCACGATCAGGCCCGGGAGCAGGTCCGACTCGGCGTGCACCAGGCGGCAGGCGGTGGCGAACCCCGGGCGCAACAGGTCCTGACGCCGCTGAATGGCCTGCTCCAGGCGCCTGGTCCAAAAGCCCGTGTCGACCGGCTCTCCTTCATCCCATGTAAGGAGGCGCACTGTGATCTGCGAGCGGCTATTGACGTAGCCCCTGGCCACGAACTGGCCTTGGGAGTCGGACACATCGACCACCTGGCCGTCGGGGATCCCCTCGGGGATGCGGGCGATGGCTCCGGAAAAGATCCAGGGATGCCGGTGCAGGGCTGGCTTTTCCTTGCCTGGCTTCAGAGTGATGCTGGGCATGCGTCTTCTCCTTGGCGGCTTGAGCCGTTGGCCACGGGGCTGCCGTGACCACTGCCACGCACGAATTCGACCTCCAGCACCAGGCGGGTGGACTCGCTGATTCTGGCCAGTTCGGAGATGCGCCAGCCGGGCAGCCAGAGGATTCCTGCCGGCGACGTGAGCAGGGGCAGGCGGTCGCGCCAAGCGCGAGGAATCTTGGCGCTGGTCATAAACGTGTTGAGCGAGCCGGGCCGGTCGCCCAGACCCTGCGGCCAGAAGCGGTCACCGCTGCGCCTTGGCCTCAATTCCAGCCCGGTGACTGCCGCCTCATAGTCCAGAAAGGCCTGCCACGTGCGCGGGGAACGAATCGTCTCCTCGGCCAGAGACGCGCGTGGCACGACCCTGGTAGTCAAGATCCACGCCGAACCGGGCAGGGCCGTCTCGCCGGGAACGGCGATGTGCAATGGCTGATCCACCCAGGGGGCATCAGGAAGCTCTGGCGGGGCGCCGGCCCGGGCAATCTGCAGCCGGTCGTACTCAATTCTCGCTTCCAGACCACCGGGCAGAGTTGCCGCCATACCGGTGTGCCCGCTTGTCAGCACAGCCAGAGCGTTCTCGGTGTGCACCCAGTTGATGTTGCGCAGCGACCGGCGCAGGCGATGGATGACCTCCCTCAGCACGGAGCGCTGCAGGCTGAGCGGCAGCCCGCGCCAGCGGCTCAAGCTGAGGGAAATGCGGTCGGACGTTTCGCTCACCTCCAGCTCCTGCCAGGCCTGACGCTGGAGCTGTCTGAGGCAGGCATAGTCAGCAGCCAGGATGTCGGCGGAGCGGAGCGCTACCTCGCGAAAACGGGGGTTGAAGGTCTCGAGCACTGGCAAGAGCTCGTGGCGCAGACGATTGCGAAACAGGGTCGTGTCCAGGTTGGAGCGGTCAAAGCGGGGCTGCAGGTCGTGGGCCGCGCAGTAGGCCTCGATATCACGGCGGGGTGTGGCCAGCAGAGGACGGATCAGCCACGGTCCCACGGCATAGGCAGCGCCGCCAGTGTCGAATCCAGAAAGCCGCATTTCGTCCAGACGGGTGAGGGGGATCATGCCCCGCAGCCCCGCCAGGCCAGAGCCGCGCAGCCAGTGCATCAACACCGTCTCTACCTGGTCATCGGCGTTGTGGCCGACCGCCACTTTCTGTGCTCCGAGCTGCGCCGCTACGCGGCCAAGAAAGGCATAACGAATCTGGCGGGCCGCCTCTTCGACCGCCAGGCCGTGCTCCTTGGCCACAACACCCACCGGCAGGGCTTCCACCGTAACGGGTATCATCCAGTCCTGGCAGGTCTGGACCACGAACGCGGCATCAGCGTCGGCGTCGGCGCCGCGCAACTGGTGATTGAGATGGGCAACGTGGAGGTGCAGGTCGTAGGCCCCGCTCAACGCACAGAGCACGTGCAGCAGGCACAGCGAGTCCGGGCCGCCAGACACTCCTACGACCACGGTGTCGCCGCGCGACAGCAGGCCGTGGCGCTCGATGTAGCAGCGGACTTGGTCGACCAGGTCTTGGGCCATAGTCTGCTGCACGATTATCCGGCCGTGCGCCGGAACTCGGCCATATCGATTACGGTACCAGTCACTCTGGCCTGCTCCGCGGCAAAGGCCAGGAGGTGGCTTTCCAGCGATTGCCTGGCCGTGGTCAGGGCACAGTCCCTGTTACGCACCGCCTGGACAAAGCCGCGCATCAGGTCCAGGTCGGCGCCGCCGTGGCCCGTGGCGCCCACCGGGCCAGCGGGCGGACGCAGTGTCTCCACCTGCCCCGTCAGATGGTCGTGAATCTGGATCTCCTGGTGCATCGCATTGTAAGCGCCAAAGAGCGTGGCCCTGGTGCCGTCATAACGCATGGTGCGCCCCTCCAGGTACGAGTGGCCGTGCATCACCAGGGCGACGCTGGTGCCGTCCTCCAGTTCCTGGCTGACCACCTGATGGTCGACCACGTCGTTGTCGCAGTGATATACGCAGCGACCGTAAGGGCCGGTTTGGAGAGCGCAGAGGCGCGCTTCCGGGCTGGTGTCCTCGGACAGCACCGAAATGGGCCAGCCGCGATAGTCGCGCGCGGCAGCAAAGCCGGGGACGAGCTTTTCCGCCCACCTGGCCGCCACCGGGTGATCAAGGATGAGCCGCGAGGCCCAGCGCTCCCACAGCACTGGCGAGTCGCGGGTCATACGCAGCAGGGGAATCAGGTCGAGGTACAGACGCGGTGCGAACCAGGGGCAGGTCTTGTCCGCCGGGCAGCCGTCGGTACAGCGCGCTGGTGCGCCGGGCGGGGCATTCTCGGCCCGGTAATGGACGAGCGAGCCGACAGAACTCAGCCTCTGCGCAGGCCCCAGGATCCAGTAGAGGATGTCCAGGTCGTGGCAGCACTTGGCCAGGATCATCGGGCTTTCGAGCTGGCTGTTGCGCCAGTTGCCGCGCACGTAGGAATGGGCCATATGCCAGTAGCTGACGTTCTCCCTGTGCTCCACTGTGATCACTCGCCCCAGTCGGCCCGAGTCGACAATGCCCTTGAGCCGGGTGAAGAAGGGGGTATAGCGTAGCTCGTGGCAGACCTGCAGCAGGCGTTCGGTCTGCTCTGCGGTTTGCACCAGGCGCACACAGTCGGCCAGGGTGGTGGCCATCGGCTTTTCCAGCAGCACGTCGTAGCCCAGCTCCATAGAGGCAACGGCCGGCTCCGCGTGCATGCTGTCGAGCGTGCAGATCAGGGCCACATCGGCGAGCTTGCCCGCCTGCAGCAGCTCCTGCCAGGTGGAGAACTGTCGGTCTGAAGCGATGCCGTGGGCGCTGGCGAATCTGGCGCGGCGGTCGGCCAGCGGCTCGGCCACGGCGACAAAGCGCAGCTCATCGGGGTGCTGCAGTGCGTAAGGTGCGTAGGCATCCTGACCGCGGTTGCCCGCGCCGATGAGGATGGCTGTCAGGGGCTCGGCCAAGATGACCTCCTAATTGCCGCTGTGGTAGCGGCTTGACTCCAGCGCTTCTGGCGCAATCGTCTGCTCAGGCGTGGGCACAGCGGTGGCTCGAAGTGTGGGCGCCAGAGGCGACTCCGCAGGAACACTCGCCGCTGGCTCCCTGTTGCGCAGCAGCCAGATCATACCCAGGCTGAGCAGGCCGCAGGCAGCCACCAGCCCCTCGGTGGCGTACACACCCCAGGTCTGCATGGCGAAAACCGCCAGGGCGTCTAGCAGGGCATGCCACAGCACGGCCAACAGAAACCAGAGCCAGTTGCGCCGGGTGAGTGCCTGCAGCACCAGGATGGACAGTGCCAGGTGCAGACACAGGCCAATCACCCGTTCCACCGTGGGTAGCAGGTGCTCGTACCAGGGCATGCCCCAGAACGTGGCCAGAGCGGTCCGGGCCGCTTCGACCTGGGAGGGGTCGAGCGTCGCGGCGAGATCCACGTCTCTCAGCGCCACCAGTTGGATGAGCACATAGAACACGACCAGACCCGCCAGTATGGCCTCGACGCCGCCGTGGCCGGCACCGAACATCAGCCCCTCACGCCAGCTCCGCGCCTGACGCAGGGGACCGAGCAGCATCAGCAGCCTGGCCGTCTCTTCGAACACGCCGGCGGAGAGGCCCAGCAGTAGCGCCACGACCAACAGCTCCATACTGCCGCTGCTGGGATGCGGCGCCAGACGCTGGAGAACGGGATTCAGCACCCACTGGTTGAACGGGATATGCAGCACCTGCGAGGCAACGTAGGTGACCATGCCCAGCGCGTAAAGCCGCCATTCCACCTTGAGCCGCGATGCCAGGACGATGCCCAGCAGAATGGGCAGGGCGATCATCAGCAGCGGGTTGAGTACGGCTGCGATTGTCGTGAGCGCGTTCATCAACCTCCCCCTGGTCAGTCCTGGCCATTCTAGCACGCAACGACTACTGAGGCAATGGTGGATCCGTGAGAGCCTGCGCTCCGACCTGCAGGAAAGCCAATCTGACGATACTTGCGGTAGAATAGATCACAACGCTTGCCCTGCTTTGCGAACGCCGTGTTCGAGCCTGACACCGCGAGCATCAAGGCTGAGCTGGCCTGGATGCGGGCCTTTATCCGGCAGTTGGAGGAAACCGATGGCCAAGCATGACTGGAAGAAGGACCTGAAGCATCTGTACCTGCCCAAACCTGGTCCGTTCGCCTTTGTGGACGTCCCGCCCATGCAATTCCTGATGATCGATGGGCACGGTGACCCCAACACCAGTCCTGACTATCAGGACACGTTCACCGCTCTCTACAGCGTGGCCTATGGCATCAAGTTCGGGGTCAAGTCGCTGGGCATCGAGTTCAGCGTCGCCCCGCCGGAAGGCTTGTGGTGGTCCAAGGGGCCAACGCTGGACCTGACGGACAAGTCTGACTGGGACTGGACGATGATGATCATGCTGCCGGACGAGATCACGGCGGCGCAGTTCCAGAAGGCGCGCGCCGAGGCGGTGCAGAAGAAAGGGCTGCCAGTGATCGAACAGGTTCGCCTGGAGACCTACCACGAGGGCCTGTCGGTGCAGGTGATGTACCTGGGTTCATACTCTGATGAAGGCCCGACCATCCTGGCCATGCACCAGTTCATTGCCGAGCAGGGCTATGTGCTCAACGGCAAGCACCACGAGATCTACATTGGTGATCCGCGGCGCTCGACGCCGGACAAGCTCAAGACGGTGATCCGTCAGCCGGTGCGCAAGGCCTAGGCCGGCATGATTCCGGCTTCGACCAGAATGCCGCGCAGCGTGGCCTGCTGGACAGTGTCCAACGGCGCCAGAGGTGAGCGCGGCGGGCCGCCATAGTAGCCGACCCAGTCCAGGGCCTGCTTCATTCCCGGCACGCCAAAGCGGCTGGTGACGGCGTTGTTGGCCGGGATGAGACGCAGTTGCAGCTCTCGTGCCTGGTCGTGGCGTCCCTCACGAGCTGCCTCGTAGAGCTGGCAGCACAGGCCCGGTGCTACGTTGGCCAGAGCGGCGATGCCGCCCACCGCGCCCAGCACCATCGCCGTATAGAGGAATCCCGCCGCGCCTGCCAGCACCTGAAAGTGCGGCGGAGCGGAGCGCAAGATCTCGCCGAGCTTGACCAGGTTGCCGCTGCTGTCCTTGAGGCTGATGATGTTGGGGTGTTTGGCCAGCTCGAGCACCGTCTCGGCCGAGATGTCCACCCCCGTGTTGGCTGGGATGTTGTAGATGATGACCGGAATCGGCGAATGGTCGGCCACCTCCCAGAAGTGGCGGCGCAACGCGGCGCCGTCCATCCGCGACTTGAAGTAGGAGGGTGTGATCACCATTGCCGCGTCGGCGCCTATCCTGGCCGCCCGCACCACCAGCTTGATGGCGGCATAGGTCGACTCGTTGCCCGTTCCGGCCAGCAGCAGCTTGCCCGGGGGCATCGCGGCGCGGACCGTCTCAAGCACCCTTACCTTCTCCTCGTCGGTCAGATAGGGGCACTCGCCGTTGCTGCCCAGCGGCAGCAGTCCGGCGACAGGCGTGGCACACCAGTGGCGGACGTTCTCGCTCAACCCGTCGTAGGCTACCTCGCCCCGGGCGTCGAACGGTGTCGGAATAGGCGGAAAGATGCCGGCCAGCGAGATCTTGCGCATCATGTCCTGACTCTCCTCAGACGCTCGGTGTGGAGCGCACGATGGTCGTTACACCCAGTCCGTGTACTCGCCAAGATCTAGCTCTCGCAGCAGCTCTGGTGTGGGCAGGCCCATCTCGTTCCAGCGGCGCTCGGCGTAATAGTCCGCCAGCATGGGTCCGAACGGCGGCAGGCTGTCCGGCGCCCCGCCTTCACCGCGGCGGTGAAACAGGATGCGCGGCGGCAGGGTATCGTCGGCCCGCGATGCGCCCAGGCGTGCGTTGATCACCCGCCTCAGGTTGCAGATGCGCTCGCCCGTCTTGAGCCATTCCTCCAGAGAGAGGTCGCGTCCGGTGACAGCGTTGGCCCACGAGACGAGATGTTCCGGCTGAAAGCCGCCCATTACCAGGAACTTGCACACCTTGAGGCTGTCGAACAGAGCCATCCAGTTCTGCAGCCGGGCCACTGCCACGCCTTTGCCTGCGGCTGCTTCACGCGGCATCGTCTCGGGAATCCCCAGGGCGGGCGCCTTGAGCAGGCGCTCATACGGGTGCGAGTAGCCCTGCAGGTGATCGGCGCCCCTGGTGCAGGTGGCAAAGCCAATGGCCAGGCTAACGTAGGCCCGCGGCTCGTGCATGGGAAACTCGAGCCCCTTGACGTGAATGGCGAACTCGCGCGCCAGACCGCCCCAGACCTCGGCGGCGCGCCTGGTGCCCAGACCCAGCAGCGTAGGCACGTCGCCGTCCCGCTCGGCAATACGGCGCAGGAGGTCCAGAGCGGCTTCGGCATCGCCCCAGAGAGGTCCCTCCGGCCAGATGCCCACCTCGCGTGCCTCCATGGCAAAGGCCAGCACACCGCCGGCGGTGATCGTATCCATGCCCTGCCGGTTGCAGTACTCGTTCATATGGCAGATGGCTTCGAGGTCGTCGATGAGGCACAGGGCGCCCAGGGCGGTGGCCGTCTCGTATTCCGGTCCGCCGCCGCGCACTCCGGCGTGAGGTCCCGACTTGATCTCCACTTCGCGGCCGCAGCCAATGGGGCAGCCCTGGCAGGCGTAGCGGCCGGTGAGGAGGGTGTCGGTCATGGTCATGCCGGTGGTCTTGATCGCGCCATCGCGCCAGGAGCCCTGTTTCCAGTTCTTGATAGGCAGGTTGCCGAGGCGCTCATAGTTCTCGATGCCGCCCGCTGTACCATGCAAGTGAATGCCCTTGGTGGCTTCGACCACTGGCCCGATGACTGCCCGGATCGCCTCGCGGAGCACCTCCGGCCTGGCCGGCTGGGGACGGTCCTTGCCAATGGCGACAACGGCCTTGAGCCGCTTCGAGGCCATCACCGTGCCCAGGCCCGTGCGGCCGACCGCCCGGCCAGCGCTGCCGTCATGCATAATGGCCCCAAAGAGCACGCCTCGTTCCGCCGCCGGACCGATGCAAATGGCCGGTCCGCCCAGGTCCAGGTCATAGGTGTCGACGCCCCACAGGGCTCTGGCGTCGCGCAGCTCTGCCTCGCCGTTTTCGATGTGCAGGTAGACCGGCTGTTTGGACTGTCCGGTGAACCAGAGGCCGTCAAACCCGGCACCCTTGAGAGCCGAGGCCCACCTGCCGCCGCAATCTCCCTCGCCCCACAGACGGGTGAGAGGAGACCGCGCCGCGGCGGCAAAGCGATTCGAGGTCGGTGTGGGTGTGCCTGCCGCTGGCCCGGTGACAATGACGAGGGGATTGCCTGGCCCCAGTGGGTCTGGCCCGGCGGCCACATCGGCAGCGATCCAACGGGCGGCCAGACCGCTACCGCCCAGGAAAAGTGCTGTGTCCTTGTCGTTCAGCGGAACCGGCTTGATTTCTCCACTGGTAAGGTTTATCTTCAGGTAACGTCCAACATAACCGCCGGCCATCACGCTCCTTCTCGTGTTTCCTTCGAGAGGATTATAGGGACAATCGAGCGCCCGAGAAAGCCACCGTTCTCACCTTGGTGAAACCAGGCCAGTCGCTGCCGCGTATAGTACAGAGGAGCGTGGCTCCCCATAACGCCAAATGGTGCACCACAATGCCACAGGTGGATAGAGATCGTCTGAACAGATGGGACGGTGGCCGCGCCACTGCGTTGCCTGCCGGGGACACCCCGATGCATAGTCACGGAGGAGGCCAGGGTGAACGCTGTTGAAGTGAATGGGATCGCCAAGTCGTTTGGCAGTGTGCGCGCGGTGGACGATGTCTCGTTCAGCGTCCACGGCGGGGAACTGCTCGGTCTGCTCGGGCCAAACGGCGCCGGCAAGACCACTTCGATCCGGGTACTGCTTGACATATTCAAGCCAGACCAGGGCTCGGTCGCGGTGCTGGGCGGGCCGATGACCGATGAGAAAAAGAACCGCATCGGCTATATGCCGGAGGAGAGAGGCCTCTACCAGGACCTGTCGGTCGAGCGGTGCCTCGTGTACCTGGCAACCCTCAAGGGCCTGTCGTCCGCCGACGCCCGGCAGCGCGTGGTCAAGTACCTGAAGCAGTTCGACCTTTACGACCACAAGGACAAGAAGGTCAAGGAGCTGAGCAAGGGCATGCAGCAAAAGGCCCAGCTCATCAACACCATCGCCCACGCTCCCGAGCTGATCATCATCGATGAACCCTTCGCTGCATTGGACCCGTTGAACACGCAGATGGTGAAGGACCTGATGCAAGACCTCAGCAAGCAGGGGGCGGCCATCATCCTGTGCACTCACCAGATGCACCACGCCGAAGAACTCTGCGACCGGATCGTGCTCATCGATCACGGCCGGGTAGTGCTGCAGGGCGAGCTGGACCAGATCAGGCGCAGTTATGCCGGAAACGCCGTGCTGGTGCGAGTGGCGGGAGAGCTGCCTGCGGTCGCCGGGGTTCTCGACGCGCAGCAACAGAACCATTCCACCCGCTGGACCCTGAGAGAGGGCACTTCTCCGCAGGAGGTCCTCCGGTCGTTGCTTGCGGCTGGTGCAGTGGTAGAGCAATTCGAGATCGCCCTGCCGAGCCTGGAGGAGGTCTTTATCAAGGTAGTGGGCCAGTCAAAAGAGGCGGTGGCGGAGGGGCGCCATGTCTAAGCTCTGGTTGGTCGCGGCCCAGGAATACAAGCGTCACGTCCTCAACAAGAGCTTTATCTTTGCCGTGCTGTCGGTACCTCTGCTGCTCGCCAGCACGCTGGGGCTGGGCATGCTAACGGAGAGGATGAGAAGCGGCAACCGTCCGTTCGGCTATGTCGACCCGAGTGGCTGGATCCTGCCCTCCGTGTTCGAATCCACGAATGCTGGCGCCCAGGGCGAACTGCGGCTCGGCGTGGCGAAACTGGGCTTCCAGGCCTTTGAGTCCGAAGGCGCGGCGCGGGCGGCACTGGACAAGGGTGTCATCCAGGCCTACTTTGTGCTGGCGGCCGATTTTGTGCAGTCACACCGGGTTGATCTGGTCTATCTGCGCCCGCCGAGCGAGGGCGCGATGAGTCAGTTCTGGGATTTCCTGCGTCTGGCCCGCCTGGCCCACGAGGAATCGTCAGGCGACTGGCCGCTGAGCCGCGCCCTGGTGGAGCGCCGGGTGAGCGAGGGCGATAACGTCATCGTCCGCTCCGCCGATGGCCTGCGGGTCTATGATAAGACGACCCCGCTGTCTTTTCTGCTGCCGCTGTTCATCGGGCTGGAATTCGTCATTCTGTTCATCTCGACCGCGGCTACCCTCGCGCAGGCTTTTGCCGAGGAGAAGGAGAACCGAACCATCGAAATCATGGCCACCTCTGTCGCTCCCGGGCAGATCGTCGGCGGCAAGGTGATTGCCATCACCGCCATGGGGCTGACCGAACTGTCGGCCTGGATTGCCTTGATCGCCGTGATAGTCGGGGTGGTCTCGCGAGTCGTTGGCTGGGAATGGCTGAGCAAGGTGCACATGCACCCACGAACTGTGGCCACGCTGATTCTCGTGGCTATCCCGAGCTATGTGCTGTTTGCCGGATTGATGGTCGCTCTCGGCAACTCGGTGGCCGATGCCCAGGAGAGCCAGCAGGTGGGGGGCGTTCTGTCGCTGGTCTTTATGCTGCCCATCTACGCCATTCAAGCCATGGTAGAACAGTCCAGCGGCCCGTTGGCGGTGGGCCTGTCTCTGTTTCCGCTGACTTCACTGGTCTCGTACTGCCTGCTGACCGGGTTCAGCTCTGTTCCGCTGTGGCAGGTCTCGGCCAGTGTGGCGATCCTCGTGTTGAGTGCCGCCGGTGCGGTCTGGCTGGCGGCGCAGGCGTTTCGGCTGGGCATGCTGCGCTATGGTCAACGTGTGGACTGGCGTGAGCTGCTGGGGGTCAGCAACCGCACCAGGCCCTCCCTGCCGACAGAAAGGAGGCAGCCATGACCCCGAGGGTCGCTTCGCTCAGCAAGACCTGGCTGGTGCTGCGCAACGAAGTGGTAACGCAGGTCAGCCGCCGGTCGTGGATTCTGGCGACCTTTGGCCTGCCGCTTGTGGTGGCAGTGATCATGCTTGTGCCGCCGCTGCTGCGGCGGGGCTCGCCGGCCATGCCGGTGGAACCATCCTCTCCCACCACAGTCAACGTCCTGGAAGGCTATGTCGACCAGAGCGGATTGGTGCGCGAGCTGCCGCCAGGCACAGAAAAGGTGCTGCGCGCGTATGCGGACGAAGCTGCAGCGAGCCAAGCTCTGGCTGCAGGGGATATCGCCGCCTACTACCTTGTGCCGCCGGACTATGCCGAAACGGGCCAGTTCTCCTACGTGCTGCCCGATCCCAAGGCCTTTTCACTTGACGGTCAGTCCTGGGTGATGAGCTGGGTGTTGGCGGTGAACCTGGTCGGCGGCGACGAGGAGCTGGCGGTCCAGTTGCGAGAACCAGCCAAGTTGAGCTATCGTGCCTTGACCTCGGAGGCCGCGCCCGAAGTGGGTGAGGGCTGGGACTATTGGATTCCTTTTGGGGCAGCGATGATTCTGTACGTGATCATCATTATGGCTTCGAGCCTGTTGCGCAGCAGCATGGGCGATGAGTACAAGAACCGCCTGCTGGAGATCATGATGGTGTCGCTGAACCCGCTCGAGCTGCTGACAGGCAAGATCGTGGCACTGGCCTTCGTGGGCTTGCTGCAGACCGCGGTCTGGGCGGGAACAGGGTACCTGCTGTTGCGGTTCAGCGGCACGGCCACGACTCTGCCGCCAGCTGCAGCAGTGCCGCTCAGTTTGCTGTTGTGGTCGCTGCTCTTCTTTCTGCTGGGCTATGGTGTCTATGCCACGCTGCTGGCGGGGCTGGGCGCGCTCACCGGGCCCAATGTGCCCGGCTCATCGACGGCCGATTTCGTGATCATCTGGCCGATGATGATTCCCATCTTTTTCCTGAGCATTATCATCCCGGACGCCAACGGACTGGCGGCCGTCGCGCTCAGCCTGTTCCCGCCGACGGCACCCATCGCTATGATTACCCGTCTTGCGGTTGGTGGGGTTCCCTGGTGGCAGCCGGTGCTCTCCGCTCTGCTTCTGGCGGTGACGGTGGCCCTGATCTTGAGGGCGGTTGCACGGGCTTTCCGAACCCAGGTCTTGCTGGGTGGGCAGCCAGTGACCAGCAGGCGCTACCTGGCCCTGCTGCTGGGGCGAGAGTAGGCCGGATTAGAACGAACTGTAGAAGAACGAGGGAGGAAGAAGGATGACGATGAGACAACATGTGACCGTTGTGGCAGCGCTTCGCCTTGGCGTGAGCCTGCTCTGGCTGCTCTGTGCCGCCTTTGTCTTTGTGGTCCTGGTGGGCGGGGGCCTGCTCACCGGTGACCCGGATGCCACGCGGATTATGGCCTTTGTCGGCACGATGCTGGCGTTCGCGTTTGGCTGCCTGTCGCTGCCGGGGCTGGCTGCGGGAATTGGCCTGCTCAAGTATCAGAACTGGGCCAGAATCCTGAACCTGATCCTGAGCGTCTTGGACCTGTTCGCCGTCCCTGTGGGCACCTTGGTCGGGGTCTACAGCATCTGGGTTCTGGCGCAAAGGGAAACGGAGGTTCTGTTCGGCTGCTGTGCTGGAGAAAGGACCCAGTAGAGGGTCGCACAGCCTGCCTGTGAGCCGGGTCAGCACCCTGCAGGATGCTGACCCGGACTAGCTGCTACATCTTTAGGTAGGAGTGGGCGTAGATCACCTTGTTGTACAGGATCTGCGCCGTCTTCCAGACTTCGACCTGCTCCTGATCCTTCATGTCCACGTCCGAGGGCTCCAGCTCTTCCATGGCAGCGGTCTTGTCGTAGAGGGTAACCAGGAGGCTGCCCAGGCCACTGCTGGTGTCGCGCTCCTGCACGATGCGCACGAACTCGTTCTGCTTGCTGTCCAGCGGGTCGGCTATGGCGGCATCGAGGCCGGCGGCCATCAGCATCACCAGGTAGGTGCGGTTGATCAGGCTGCGGCCCTCGTTGGGGATGCTGTTGGAGACGTTGGACAGGCCGACCACGGTCATTGGCGGCGGGTCGGTGAGCTGCTTGAAGAAGCGAACCGCGTTGAGCGTCTCTGGCGCATGCTCCTGAGTGCCGTTCACGGTCAGCACCAGCGGGTCCAGGTAGACATTGGACATTGGGATGCCCAGCTCCATGGCCTTGGGGATCAACACCTCGATAGCCATCTGCACCCGCGCATCGGCGGTCGTCGGGATGCCCGTCTTGCCCATCGTCAGTGCGATGATTTTGGCCCCATAATTGGCGGCGAGGGGCATGATGTTGTCCAGGCGCTCTGGGTCGGCCGAGGTGGAATTGATCATCGCCTGTCGCTTGACCTTCTTCAGCCCGGCCTCCAGCGCCAGCGCATTGGTCGTGTCGAGCGACAGTGGCGTGTCGGTCACGGCCTGCACGGCATTGACGATCCACTCCATCACTTCCACGCCGCGCTTGCGTTGCGGTCCGATGTTGAGGTCAAGCATGTGGGCGCCATGCTTGACCTGTTTCAGCGCCATCTCCTGAATCAGGGAGGCGTCCATCGCCTCGAACGCGGCCTTGACTCTGGGCGAGATGATGTGAATGTTCTCTCCGATGATCGTCAGCATGGCTCCCTCCTTTGGGTGACAAAGACTCGGCCTACTTTTGTATACCGGCCTTCTCGGCAATTGCCGCCACGGCCAGGTAGATTGGTGCATCATCTCCGACCTGAATCAGCGGCCGGCCACTCAGGTCGAACTCGGCGATGAGCGGATCCTCAGGCAGAGTGCCCACCAGGTTGAGATCCAGGCGGTTGATCTCCTCTTGAATGGCCGCGGGCACCTCGACCGTGGCGCAGTTGATGACCAGGTAGCTCTGGCGCACCCGCGTTCCCAGCTCGCGAATCAGGCGAGAGATATGGCCGGCGGTGGCGATGCCACGCATGGTCATATCCGTGAGTACGAACAGTTTGTCGACGTTGCGGGCGGTTTGTCGGCTGATGTGCTCCAGGCCGGCTTCGTTGTCGATGAGCACATAATCATAGTTGTCGCCGAGTCGGTCAATCACGTTGCGCAGGATGTTGTTCGCGGCGCAGTAGCAGCCCGGCCCTTCCGGCCGCCCCATAGCGATCAGGTCGATATGGTCGCCCTCAGCCAGGGACTCGTGGATGCGATACTCGAAAAAATCGGCCTTGGGAATCGAGGTATCGTAACGGCCAGTAGACACCTCGTCCCTCGTATCCTCGCGGATGCGGCCGACCGTCTCGGGCAGTGGCATGCCCAACACCATATTCAGGTTGGCAGCAGGGTCACCGTCGATTGCCAGAATGCAACCAAGCCGATGGTTCTGGATGTACTTGATCAGCATAGCGATGAAGGTGGTTTTGCCCACCCCGCCCTTGCCGGCTACGGCGATGGTCATGGTCATATCAGGCTACCTTTCCTGGAGCTGGCCGGTGTTCCAGCAGACGCATCACTGACGGAAAGACCGTGGTATCGGTGTGCGGTAGGAACAGGGCCGAAGTGAACTGCTCCATAAAACGGTTGTCGGCGGAGAGTTCGAGGTAGGTCATCTTGCGGGCAGCGTTCACCAACTCTTGCCTCATCTCCCGGCACAGCAGGGCAGTGAAGGCCCCCAGCACCGAGGTGTTGCCCAGATAGCGGAATCTCTCCCAGGGCATGTCCGGCAGCAAGCCGATCTGGATCGCCTTCTCGATGTCGATGTGCTTGCCGAACCCTCCTCCGATGAGCACCTCCTCCACATCGGCCAGATCAATGCCCACGCTCGAGGTCAGCACAGAGAACCCGGCGTAGACTGCTCCCTTGGCCCGGATGAGGTTGGAGATGTCCACTTCGGTCAATACGATGTCGCGCTGCCCCGTCGACGCGGGGCGGTCCGGCTGCCCTTCCGTTTCTTTCGCCCAGGCCACCACATACTCCGGCCCGTGCTCCCCGAGGCGAACCCTGGGGGCCAGGGCGCGGTTGAGGTGGCCCGACTTGTCGACAACGCCAGTCAGGAAGAGCTCGGCCAGCAGCGAGATCATGCCCGACCCGCAGATGCCCCTGGGCTTGACCTCACCGATCACGTGGTAGGTGGGCTCGTGGGTCGTGGCATTCACCCACACCTCGTCGATGGCGCCGACAGTGGCACGCATGCCACACTGGACACCGGCGCCCTCAAAAGCCGGGCCGGCGGAGCAGGCGCAGGAGATGAGCCAATCCGAGTTGCCGAGCACCATCTCGCCGTTGGTGCCGACATCGATGAACAGGGTCAGCTTGTCCGTCTTGAACATGCCCGAGCTGAGCACGCCGGCGGTGATGTCCGCGCCGACATAGGCCCCCACGCCTGGCAGGCAATCGACAGTCGCTTCGGGGTTGATGGCGAGGCCCAGCTCCCTGGCCAGCACCGGCGGAGGGAAGTTGGCCGTGGGGATGTACGGTTCCAGGCGGATGAAAGCCGGCTCCAGACCGAGGAACAGGTGGATCATCGTCGGGTTGCCGGCCACGGTGGCGACGTAGATGTCGTTCAGGTCGAGCGAGTTGCGCTCGGCCAGTTGGCGCAGCAGACCATTGATGGTTTCCACCACCAGCCGCTGCAGATGCTCCAGCCCGCCTTCTTTGCGCGCATAGAGGATGCGCGAGATCACATCCTCACCGCAGGAAATCTGGCCATTGTACGTTGCCGCGCTGTCGATGAACTGACCGCTGGCCAGGTCGGCCAGGTAGATCACGTTGCTGGTGGTGCCAATATCGATGGCCACCCCGCAGGTGCGGCCGGTGCAATCGCCGGCCCGCAGATCGACCAGTCTCGGCAGGGCGTCGTGGCCCGGCCGCTCCCAGGAACCCATCTCCAGAACGGCGGTTACCTGCCAGGGCTGACCTTCCGCTGCCGATTGGCGCAGGGTCGCGGCCAGCCGGCGCAGCACGGGCAAGTTCGCCGTTAACTCGGAGAGGCCATACTGCCGGGCCAGCTCCCGCTTGAGGCGTTCGAGGTCGGTGGTGTTGTCGGCGAGGCTGGGCGGTTCAATGGTGAGGGCGAACTGGCGCACCCAGGGCGTGCTCCTCCAGTCGCACTCCACCGGCAACGTTGGCCTCTCGGCAGCGGTCTTGTCGCTCGGCAGGTGTCGCTCGATGGCCTCCTGAGGTGGCACGAACACCCGCATATCGCTGAGGACCGCCGTCTGGCAGGCCAGTACATAGCCCTCGGCCCGTTCCTCAGCAGACAAGCGGCCTTCGCCTTTGTGCTGGACCTGCCCGGCCTCCACCCTGACCTTGCAGCGCCCGCAGCGGCCCTGGCCGCCGCAGGGCAGGTTCATCTCTGTTCCGGCCTGTCGCACGGCCGAGCTGAGCAGCGTGCCTGCCGGGACAGCGACCTCCCGCCCGCCCGGATTCACAATCACGTGATGGGTCATGCCAGCACCAGCCGTCGCAGCCAGCGGAGCAACGGTGCCCACAGCCGGTCTGGCCACCGCCACTGGCGCTGGACAAGCCAGGCGGAGGCGCTGCCGATGATCAGCCCGCCAAGGATGTCGGTGGGGTAGTGGACGCCGCCCACAACGCGGCTAACGCTGAACAGGCAGGCAATGAGCAAAAGCACCAGTCCTGTTCGGCGGTTGAAAAGCAGGACCGAAGCGGCGATGCAAAAGCCCACTGTCGCGGCGTTGCTGGGGAAGGACGAGTCCGACGGATGGTAGAACAGCAGTGTCACGTCGTGGTAGGTAAAGGGCCGCCAGCGCCAGTAGAGCAGGTTGATGACCTTTACCACCAGGTTCGCCATCGCCAGGGCCATCACCGTGGAGAGCACTCCCTTCTGATTGCGCTCGCGCTCCGACTCGCTATTCCCGCTGAACCACAAACCAAAAGGCAGCAACACCAGCATGGTGGTGGCCCAGTAGTCGTTCATCACAAAGCGGACCAGGGTATCCAGCAGGTGCGACCTGCCGGCCAGCCCGTTGGCCATTCGAAACAGAGTCCAGTCCCAACCCATAATCTAGAGATGCTCCTTGAGCCAGTCGTTGATAATGGACATCACCGCCGGGTGACCGGCGAGATAGCGATGGCCGAGGCCGGCCACGGTGCGCAGCTCGAGGCCAGCGCCAGAGGCAAGAGCAGTCCGGTCGGCCAGGCGGTCCTCGCTACCATAGATCACCAGTGCTGGTTTGGGTGGCACCTTGGCGGCATAGGTGCCCGCGTCGAGCCACTTGACCAGCTCTGCTCTGACAGTGTCCCGCGCCCAGCGGATCGCCTGAGGAAAGGTCAACTCGTGCAGCAGGCCGAGGCCCACGGGCGGTTCATGCAGAATCGGCGCCACGGCCACCATCGCGCGCACGTCCTTTGCGGTGCTGGCGGAACGGATGGCGAGGTCTCCGCCTGCGCCTTCGCCCAGAACAGCGATCCTGTTCGGATCCACCTCCGGCCTCCTGGCCAGCACCGACACGGCCGCTGGCAGGATGGCCAGGGCCGCCGGAAAGGTATAGGCATTGTCGTCGGGATGAATCAGCAGCAAGACTCGCCCCTCCCGCGCGAGCCGGCGACCGAGCACGGCCAGGACCACTTCGCTCTCCCTGTCGGCGGGCAGCAGGCAGAGGGCAGGGAGCGGCGCCTGGCTGTGAGCAGCGTCAGTCTGCTCTTCAGGCAAAGGTTCGATCCAGCGTCCCTGGGCGTGACCCACCGGGATGAGCGGACCAAGCTCGGCAAGCACCTTTTGCTTGACCGGTGGGTGGCGCAGGTTGCCGAGGAGTGCCGACCCGGCCAGAGTCAAGATCAGGGCAGCAATACCGCTGGCCCCAAACAACACCGCCAGCTCGCTGCCGGCGGGCCCCGGCGCAAAGATGGGCCCCCACTGCCAGAGAAAGAAGAATGCCGTGCCTCCCAGCACGAGGGCCAGACCGAGCGGATATCCACGTCGGCGGTGCTGTCGTAGGTCAAACAGGGCCAGGCCGGCCAGGTGATAACGAGCAGCCACCCACTGTAGCGCTCCTACAGCGGAGAAAAAGGCAAAGAGCCAGTAGCCGATAGCCAGTTCAGCAGACACAAAGTACAACGGTCCGATCTTGTCCCCCCAGATTGATATCTGCTCCACGTCCGTCGACACGCATCGCCTCCGGCGGAATGATACGTGGCCGGAGGCGAGGCGCGTTCGGTAGTCAGTAGCGCGTGCGCAACCCGAGGCCTAGCTCCAGGTCTTGAGATAGGCCGGGATGTCAATTGCCTCGCGAGGCCCCACTCGAATCTCCCAACCCGGGAGTTCCTCTTCGAGTTCGCCAGAGAGGCCAGCCACCAGTCCGGGAAGGACCAGCTTTTTGTGGCTGACCTTGCCCGGAACGCCAAATTGGTTGACCGACTTGGCGATCTTGGCCGCATCGAACTTGCCGGCGGCCCAGCCGGTCAAGACCGACATGCCTTCCGAGTCGACGATGAGCAGCCAGGTGGGCTTGCCGCTGCCTTCCACTTCGCCGGCCACGCTAAAGTAGGTCAGCGAGAAATTGGTGGTCACAAGCAGAGGCGACTCGGGCTTGGGGCCAGAGATCTCGTACAGCCCCGGGCTGACCTGGATTGGCTTCTGCGGATCGGTGTAGATGTTCTGGCTCAGCGTGAGCAGTGGATACACGTTGGCTGGTTCAAAGTGGTCCAGCACGATGATCCCGGCGTACTTGGCGATGTGCTCTGCCGCCCGCGTGACCTCCTCGTCGACGGAGGAGGCGTTCTCGCCCGGGAAGGTCACGATAGGATAGCCCAACGACCTCATTCCGCTCTTGAGGGCCAGCCGACGCAACTGTGTGAGCGCAATCAGCGTGCCATGCAAAGTTCGCACGCCCGGATCGAGTACCATATCCTCGACGCCGGCGGCCTTGATCTGCTCGGTCAGCCCGGCGAGGGCACCCAGGTCACCCTGGCCGCTGGGGTCGCTTCGCTGACCGCGTACAGCCAGAGGCGCCTTGTGCTTGGCGGCCAGGGCGGCCATTTCCTTCCAGTTCTCGGCCGTAGCGGCATAGATGAGAGGAGACACACCCGCCGCTTGCTCGAGGCCCGCTTCCATAGCCTGAGGGGTGGCAGCGATGAGCATCAAGGGCAGGTCCGTCTTGGCCTTGACCGCGGCCACTCTGGCCGCAAACGCCGCCGCATCGCCCGAGGCATTCTCGATGGCCACACCATGCACGCGCAGCTTGATTCCGACTCGTTCAACACTAAAAGAGGTAATCTGGTTGAGCAGGGCATCGGCTTCCGCCTGCGGCAGCGTGTCCTTGATGCGCACGAACAGCCCCGGTGGGTGGAAGAAGGTCTTTTCGTGACGGAAGAGAACGGTTTCATTGCCGACTTCCACCTTCGACTCGCCTGTACCCACGGTGACCAGCCGGATGGGTGGGGCACTGGCCGCCGCGAGTGCGGCCTTGGACTGCTC
>ENA-UOWE01002055-UOWE01002055.1-activated-sludge-metagenome-genome-assembly--contig:-NODE-2055-length-23056-cov-5.109517_pt1 | contig 23056 bp, 15 predicted proteins | sample MGYA00249841_ERZ761562 | MGnify/ENA primary metagenome ERZ761562 (study PRJEB28883, sample SAMN05720200) | activated sludge metagenome | isolation source: Anaerobic digester | place: Japan... | reverse complement strand
GCCGGCTGGTATCTTGATGAATACGGCCAGTCCATCTGGGACAAATGGTACAGGACAGGCACCCTGACGCTCGACCCGGACAAATGGCCCGAAGGCACTTTCCTTGAGATGACGCAAACCCAGACGCAGCACGGCACCAAAACGCTGCTCTGGTTCGAGCCCGAACGCATCGGCGTCGAGAATTTCGGCGAGTTCTGCGAAAACTACGGTTACAAAAGTGAGTGGCGAATCGGCGAGAACATCTCCAACCTCGGTAACCCCGAATGCCTCGAGTGGACCTATAACAAAATTATACGGGTGTTCGAGCAGACCGGCATCGACCTCTACCGGGAGGATTTCAACACCAAACCTGCTGACGATTGGCGCTCGGCCGATTTGAAAGAAGGGCCTTTCAGATGCGGCATTACCGAGAATAAATATGTCTGCGGGCATCTGGAACTTTGGGATAGAATCATCGCCTACTGTGCGGCAACGGGCAGGAGTACGGTCATCGACAGCTGCGCTTCCGGCGGCAGAAGGAACGACCTGGAGACGATGAAACGCGCCGTGCCCTTCCTGCGCAGCGACGCCGACCGCTATACAGCGGAAACCCGGCTGTCCGTGACGACGACTTATATGCAATGGATACCCTGCAACGGCACCAATATGCTCGCGCCCTTCTCCAAGTCGAGCAAGGCGGATTCCGTCTATCTGTCACGGGTAAGTTTTCTGCCCATCAACGCCTATGGCGGCGCCTGGAGCAGGAACCCGGACCTCGACTTTGACGCGCTGCGTCAAGCGCTGTCGGAATGGGAGCAGATCAAGCGTTATTATTACAACGATTTTTATGCCCTGACGCCCTATCATTCCCACACCGACGACAGCGGCTGGACGGCGTGGATGTACTTCGACGCGGCGGATGATTCCGGCGTGCTGCAGGTGTTCCGGCAGAGCGGGAATGTCGATAATACATACCGGGTTTGCCTGCGCGGTGTCGATGACGCGGTTGTTTACAACCTCAACGATATCGACGGGGCCAATTCGCTCGCCGCGGTGACGGGCGCGCAGCTCAAGGCGGGGATTGATATCTGTCTGGCTGAACCGTCGTCAGCCGCACTGCTGTTTATCGAAAAAGCAGACGCATAGAGGTAACATAGCGCTGAACCCTCGTTAAGGGGGCGTTTCATGAAAAAGGCTTTTGCCGCCATCGGCGGTATGTTGCTCGGCTTATTCTCCGGCGCGGTCTATTTCTTTTCCGCGTCGGCGGTGTACGAGGCGCTCGAGTATTCGGTGGAGTTCATTGCCATAGCGGGCGCGGGCTTCCTGCTGTTCGCGGGGCTGAGCCTGTTGCTGTTCTTCCTGACGAGGAAGCGGCATTTCCCCTTCGCGCTGGCGTTCCTGATTGCCGCCGTCGCGCTCGATTTGCTGGTCCTGGTTGTGCTGGGGAGCATTCGGTACTATCCGTAAATATTGAATAGCGCGAAAAGCGCGCAATAACCGCCGCGTTTATGGCAAGCGCAGCCTGCCGGGCAGAAGCACCCGGCAGGTTGTTGAACGTTTGCTCTATTTATATTTTTGCCGTTGCGATGGAAAGCGGCTCCATTTCGAGCGTCCTGCCGTCGCCGAGTTCGACACGGGCCGGGATGTCGCCGTCGTTGTAAAAAACGAGCAGGCCGTTTTCGAGCATGCTGCGGTAGACGCGCGGCGGGCATTTCGCGTGCAGCATCCTCTTTGTCGCAGGGTTGAAATCTTCCTGCTGCTTGAGCAGCGAAACAATGTCGCCGATATAGAGGTCCAGCGGTTCGCGCAGCGCGTCAACGATGGTTACTTTGCCCTTGCCGGTATCGCCCGAACGCCACCGCTTGAATACGCTGCCGTCGCCTTCGACGCTCGCGATGCCGGCGCGGGCGTTGCTGCGTATGAACGGGTAGATGGCCGTGCCGCCCCCGCGCACCCAGGCGTCGATTTTCTCAAGCACCGCCTGCTCGGTAAAGTCGCCGTCATGGTTGCGGGAGAGAAAAACAAGGGTCTTATACCGCCCAAGCGCACCTTCAAGCACCATGCGCTCGGAGCAATAGTCAAAATCCAGATGCCGCCTCAGCGCGAACACCTGGGAGAAAAAGGCCGAGCCGTCGAGATACCGTATCACGCTGTCGTCTGTTTTGACCATCGTATCCGGGTAAAAAACCGCGACATCGATGACCGGCTCGGCGCGCCGGTCGAGCAGGGGAGCGTAGCGGGTCCACTTTTCGCAAGAGGTATCGCAGCATTGCAGGTTGCCGCGATACATGAAAAAATGCTCCCCGTTGTTGACGATGATGTTATATAGCCTGGCGAGGATACCTCGGGCAGTGCAGAAGCCGGCGGGCTCAGAGCCGAACGGGACCCGGTAAAAACGGGCCGCGGACGAGAGCATCCGCGTGATGGCAAAGTTCAATTCGTAACTTTCATCCTCATTGGTCGCACGGATTCCGCCGCCGATTTTGGCCATGCTGCGCGTCTGGTCGGTGAAGTCCGTGCCGCACTCGCCGAAACCCCAGCCGTCCGAGGACTGGTAAATGTCTTTGTCCGTCATCGCCTCGCGCATCCAAAGTGCCCATTTTTCGCACCAAAGACTCATTTCGTCCATATACCAGTCGACAAAATCTTTCCGCTTGCGTTTTGTAAGGCTGGAGGGAGGCAGAAACGGCAATACGTCCTCCCAGGACGCTATTTCCTCCTGCCAGGCTTCCGAGAGCGCATGCGCGTCTTTGTATTTGTTTTGCAGCCACGCGCGAAAGCGCGGCGCCGCGGCTTCGTCCGCCGCCCACCAGCCGAGGTGCATGTGCTCCTTGACGCCTTTGTAGCCGCAGTTCCCGCTTGCCGGGTATTGCGATTCGCCGTAATTGCCCGAGGGGCCCAGCCGGCAGCCGAACACATCGTCATGGCTTTTGTAGTGCTCGCCGAAAGCGTGCAGATAATCGATGATAAAGGGTGTCTGATGGTCGTTGAAAATAGTAGGCACATTATTGGCGATACCGTGTTCCAGGCATTTGAAACCGGTGAAGCCTTCGCTTTCGCGGTACCATTCGGGCAGCGCATACGCCGAGCCGCCGATGACCAGCGGGAACCATTTCAGGCCGTATTCGGCCGCGCACGCGATGATGGCGTCGTAGTAACCCCAGTCGTACCGTCCTTTTTCGTATTCAACCGTGTTCCATCTGACATAACTTTCGACGCCGTTAAAACCCAAAACGCGGATATAGGGGCAGGCTTCCCGCATGCGCTCAAGTGTCTTTTCAAGGTCTTCGAACGCGATGGACGAGACGTCCGCCGTCGACACCAGCTGCATCGGCCGCTCCAGTTCAAAAGCGGGTTGGCATTCCTTGGGGCTCGGCCGCTCTTTTCTTGCCAGGTCAATGGCCTCTTCGCACCGGCCGGCAACCATCTCGACCGACAGCAGCGTTGGAATGCCGGTGATGACAAGGTCGGCGCCGAATAGCCGGTTATGTCCGCATACGGGGTTTTCGATGATGAAAACCGTATGCCGTGTTCGCCCCGTCCCACACAACGTAAACCCGGCGGTCAGCGCCGCGTTGGCCGGTTCCTCTTCGCCGCCGGCTGCGCGCGCGACGTACTGCAGCGCGCCCTGGCTGACGACGGTGTCGCGGTATCGCGCGATGACCGAAAATACGCCACCCTTGCATACAAGCGCTTTGTCGAGAAGATACCCCTCGCCCCGACGTGTGTAACAGCCGGGATCCCGGCCTTGAGCGTAAGCCGGCGATTCGCGGCATTGCGTAAAATCGGAAAACACTTTTTTCAGCGTAACGGCACCGTCATTCATCGAATAGGCCTCCTTCGGCATCAAGCGGTTGTCCTGAACAGGAAAATTAAAATGTTCCGCAATCCGGCATGCGGCGCGCGAACTTGAAAACTCCGGCGCGCGATGATAAAATCGGTAAAGCATTCAGACAAAGATGAAGTTGGAAAGGGCGAATAATCCCGTGGATAAAATCACTACAAAACAAATTACCCCCGACGAAGCGAAAAAGCTCGGCGTCGATTCCTGGAGCACCTGGGAGTGCGAACCGATGGTGTTCGACTGGTATTATTCGACGCAGGAAACGGCCTATGTTTTTGAAGGCGACGTCACCGTGACCGCCGGCGGGGAAGAGACGCGCATCCTGCCCGGCATGCTCGTCCGCTTTCCGGAGGGGCTGTCCTGTACCTGGGATGTTAAGAAAACGATCCGAAAAGCTTATACTTTCCGCCCCGTCGAAGAATAATCCTCATCATTCGTTCCTTAAAGTGAAACAGCCCCGCCGCATGCCGCGTCGGGGCTGCCTTTATTGCGCGGGAAGGTTTCGCGCGACCGTATAACCGCCCGGAAACTCCGCAACATAATCGCTCCTGGGCAGGACGACGCCCTTTTCAAGGTCTGTCGTCAATATCTGCGCTCCGCTCGCCAGCGCCGCCTCCTTCATTGACGCGTTATACACACGGTCGTAATCCATAAAGACGCGTACGATGCAACCGCGGGCCACAAGCGGGCGGACAAGACCGATATCCGGGTTGTTCGCAATCAGGAACGCCGCATCGTCGGGATAAACCGCTGTTTCGCCCGCTCCGAAAGCGGGTACGAACCACTGCGTTTTCAGCGAAGGGTCCATTCCGATATAAAGGCGGGTGTAGACGGAATCCGGATGCAGAAGAAAGATGATTTTACCTTTTAATTGAGCCAGCGACGGCCAACCGCCGTTTTGCGCCATCGCGCCGAGCGTCGGCCAGCGGCCCATGAGATCCGCAGGCGTAACGGCTTTTTCGGCGCCGACGATATCCGCGACCGTTTGATCCAGCTGACGGAACTTTTCCTCGTCCATGTCGGCGTAAAGCGGATTTCGGGCGGGATTGTCACGCTTGATTTCGACCAGCACCGTAATCGGGACGTGCCCGGGGTTGGCGTCGGACCACAAGCGCAGTTCCTCGAGCGCGAGTTTCCAGTCCGGGCAGGTGCTGCCGTTGTCGGGCAGGCCGTTGTGGTAGATTTTAAAGCCGTTGACCTGCCAGCGAATATCCAGCTCGAAACTTCTGATGCCGTTGCCGAGTTGTGCGCTGAGCGTGTCATGCTCGTACATGGTGCTTTTGAATTTCTGCTCGCCCCAAATAATCTTCGAAAAATCGTAAAGCCCCTGCGGCATCGCTTTTTTATAACTGTTGTGTGTGGCGATGGTTCGCACCTCGTTATAACGCACCGTTTCATCCGTTAAATCGAATGCGGCGAAACGCTGCTCGTCGGCTTGATCAATACGGCCGTTTCGTATAGCGCCGACGCGAGCCGACTGTGCGGCCGAGTCGTTGTATGACCGCAGCAGCGCCAGCGTCAGTGCGGAAGGCAGACGAGGCAGCAAGACCAGTATGGACAATATAACCGATAGCGCTTTTACAACGGCTGTTTGCACAGAGCGTTCCCTCGATTTGATAAATTATGAACGGCAGCGGAGAAATAAACTGCCGCTGTTCTTGAAACAGAGTATAATATAAATCACAGCGGAAATACAGGGATAAGGCGGGTTGGGATGATGAAAAATACAGTCGCCGTTGAAAACAAACACCTGGCCATTCGTTTCAGCAATACTGCGGGCACTCTCGCCGGCCTCTTCTCAAAAACCGCTGGCAAGGAATTCCTCAGCCCCGGACCGCACCGGCGTTCGCCGTTCGCGATTTATGAAGGATTTTCAAAACCCTTTGCGTTTTTAGACAATACGGTGCCCGGGGAACCGGCAGATTTTGCCGACAGGATTCTGCTGCCCGCGCGCCCCGTATTCGAGCCTTTCGACGGCGGCTTGGAGATTTTATACCTTCTTAGCGAAACGCTCACCGCGCGGCTGCGCGTTGAACTCGACGGCATCACTTCGCGCTGGCGCTTGTCGCTGCGAAACGCAGGCGCAGAAACGCTGAGCGTCTTGCCGGTTTTTCCGCTTATCGGCGGCATAACGCTTGGCAAAGACGCCCGCATGCTCGCGATGAACCAGGCGGGCAGCGTCTGCAAAATCTGGGGATTCGAAGGCGGAGCATACGGCAACGGCGGCCGGAACAGCGCGCAGCTGGGCTGCTTTTTTGAAAAGGATGCCTGCCTGGGCTTCTATTTCGAGGACGGGACCTTCGGACCCAAAGACATCCGCTATAAAAAACCGGCGGTGGAAGTCCGCCGTTTCCCAGAAAAGACAATCGCTCCGGGCGAAACGCTGGTAGTGGACGATACAGTCATCCTGTTGTACCGGGGCTCCTGGCATCAAACGGCAAAGTCCTACGCCGCGTGGATGCGCCATGCCTTCCCGCTGCCGAAAGTTCCGTCCTGGCTGGGCAAAACGCAGTCCTTCGCCGGCGCCTGGTTTGAAAAAAGGGGCAAACCCAACTATGAAGGGCCCAACCTCTCAGAGCCGCTCGATTCCTTTCTCGAGATGGACCGCCATTTCGCGGGCGGACATCCGCATCTGACCGAATACGCCTTTTTCAGCGAATTGTCCGCAAAAGATTATGGCGACAGGATGTATATCTACGGCTCCAACCGCCGGCATACCGACGGTTGGAATATCGTTCGGGCGGATCTCGGCGGCGCCGAAGCGCTGAAAACGGGCATTGAAAAAGTGCACGCGCTCGGCAAACGGGTGACGCTGTATGTCGAAGGCCTTATCGTGCCGGGAGAAAGCGAACTGTTCACGGAAAAGCCCGAGGCGCGCGATTGGCTGATCGCCAATCCGGACGGCACGAACGACGGCCCCTACACGGGGCAGAACTTTGCGCATATGTGTTGCGGCAGCGAGGGCTGGCAGGACCATCTCGCCGCCATGTGCGCCCGGCTGATGCGTGAAACCGGAGCGGACGGCATCCGGCTGGATTCCTTTTCCTTTTATTTCTGGCCTTGCTACAATCCGGCGCACAAACACCGCTCGCCGTTCGACTGCAACGCGTGGATGCAGACGCTCTTGTCAAAAGTGGCGTCTGCGGTGCGCGCGGTCAACCCGGACGCGCTGCTGGCGACCGAGGCGCCCGCCGATTACAACCGCCTTTGGTTCAACACCGCGCTTGACGCAAATTTTGTCAAACGCTGTCTGCACTGCCAAACGCAGGACAGTTCAGTATTCCGCGTGATGTTCCCCGAGTTCTATATGCCGAGAATCAACGGCGGCCAGGTCATGGAGTCGCTGATGCTGATGCCGGACGGCTGTTTTTCGTTTACCGGGAATGCCGGCAGTTTTTTCAGCCGTTGGCACGAATTCCTGCCTCAATTCAACGACGTGCTTGCCAAAGGCGAAGTTTGTTCGTCTAAACCCGTCTGTGAAGATGAGGGCGTATTTCTCAACGCCGCCCGACTGCCGGGGAAAATGCTGATCGTCGGCGCCCGCCCGGATTTTTTAAAACGGTACGCCGGCAAGGGGCGTGTCGGCCTTCAAAAAGCCCGAAACACTTTTGAGGTGAGCTTCCTGGCAAAAAATAAACCGGATAAAATCACCTTTTTCGATATTGAAAGAGGCGTTTCATTTCATCCTGATTACAACATTTCGGACGGTGTCCTACGGCTCATAACAGATTCGAACTGGTTTGCCGTTTTGCTGAAGTTGCGTTAATACGCTGTGTCAAAGGCCCAGCGTTTCATAGACGGTATCGCGCACCGCAGGGTGGAACTGCCTGTACGCGCGGTCATTGCCGAAGACCTGCATCCCCAAGAAACAGGCGAGACGGTTCGTCGTATCGATAAGCACGTAGGCGCCCGCGGCGCCGTCCCAGCCGAATTCGCCCACGGGGCTGCGCGCGCCGGCGCCGGAGGGGTCCATCATGGTGCGCACGCCGAGGCCGTAGCCGTAACCGCGCTTGTTCAACTGCGCGAAATCGGCCAGGCGCGCTTCGTCGAGCTGGTTTTGCTTCATCAGGCGCACCGATTCCGGCTGCAGAATACGCGCGCCGTTGCTGCCGAGGCCCTCGTTGCACAGCGCGTCGGCAAAAAGGATGTAGTCGTCCGCTGTCGAATAGATGCCGCCGCCTCCGCCTTCCAGGTTTTTGGAGCAATCGACGAGCGGGTGCCTCATCGGCACCGGGAGGAATATTTCGCGCCCTTTGCGCACGATGGTCTGATACTGCTGTGTCAGGCGGGCCCGCTGCGCCTTGGTGGGCCTGAATGTGGTGTCTTTCATGCCCAGCGGTTCGTATATATTGCGCTGTAGATATTCGCCAAAACGCATTCCGCTCACCACTTCAATAACAGCTCCGAGCACATCGTGGGCCAGACTGTATTTAAAGTGCGTGCCCGGCTCATAGTCGAGCGGGCTCGAGGCGACCGCATCGACAAGCTCGCGCGTCGTGGCTTTGCCCTGCGTGCGTACAAGCACGCCGCCCAACGCAGCGGTGAACTCATAGTTCAGGCCGGCTGACATGCATTGCAGCAGCCGTATCGTAATTTTGTTTTTTGCCGGCCGTACGGTATTCCCGTCTTTTACCTTCATTTCCGCAAAGGCAGGAAGATACTTTCCCAACTCGTCGTCCGGTCCGATTTTGCCGCTTTCAATCAACTGCATCACAGCCGTGTTGGTGATGACTTTCGAGGCGGAATACAGTTTGAACATGCAGTCTTTCGGCATCGGCACGGTCTTGCGGCGGTCCTTGAAACCCGCCGTGCGCCGGTAAACCGGACGGCCTTCCCGCCATACCGCCAAATCCAGCGCGGGATACCCCGATTGGTCCAGCAGATTGTCGAGACGTTCTGTGTTCATATCCGTCAACCCTTCCTTTCCCGTAAACGCCGCGATATATTCTTTATAGTTTATTGTATGCCAAGCCGCCGTACAATACAATGGCGTTGAAACTTCACGGTCGGGATGATACTATAATGATTGCAAAACAATCGATGGAGGGACGCACCCGTGAACACGCAAAAACTCACGCAAAAGAGCATCGAAGCGGTGCAGACCGCACAAAGCCTTGTTGTTGAAAACGGCAACCAGCAGCTCGAACAGGCCCATCTTTTGCTTGCCCTGCTGCAGCAGGAAAACGGGCTGATCGGCGAACTGGTCAGGAATATGGGAGTACCGGTTCAGGACCTGGAGGCCTCCCTCGAAGCCGCTGTCAGCCGCATTCCCAAGGTGCGCGGGTCCTCTTCGGCGCAGGGCATTTATGTTTCGCGAGATGTCGACAACGCGCTTGTCGACGCCGAAAAGCAGGCGGCAAAAATGCGCGACGAGTATGTTTCCGTCGAGCATATCATGCTGGGCATCCTCTCGAAGCCGGATACCTCCGTCAAGGAGATTCTCGGCACATACCGTATCACGAAAGAAGGTTTTCTTGCGGCGCTGAAAAACGTCAGGGGCAACCGCAGCGTCACCTCGGACAATCCGGAGGATACTTACGACGTTTTGAAAAAATACGGTAAGGATCTAACGGAGCTCGCGCGTACGCAAAAACTTGACCCCGTCATCGGGCGGGATGAGGAAATCCGCAACGTCATCCGCATCCTTTCGCGAAAGACCAAGAACAACCCCTGCCTGATCGGCGAACCCGGCGTCGGCAAAACCGCGGTCGCGGAAGGGCTGGCCCTTCGCATCGTCAAAAACGACGTGCCGGATATGTTGAAGGATAAAATTATCTTTTCGCTTGATATGGGCGCCATCATCGCGGGAGCGAAATTCCGCGGAGAGTTTGAGGAACGCCTCAAAGCCGTGCTCGGCGAAGTGCAGGCAAGCGAAGGGCGCATCATTCTTTTTATCGACGAACTGCACACGATCGTCGGCGCAGGCAAAGCGGAAGGCGCCATGGACGCGGGCAACCTCCTGAAACCGATGCTTGCGCGCGGGGAACTGCATTGTATCGGCGCAACGACGCTCAACGAATACCGGCAGTATATTGAGAAGGATGCGGCGCTCGAGCGGCGATTCCAGCCGGTACTGATTAACGAACCCTCGGTGGAGGATACGATTTCCATCCTTCGGGGTCTCAAGGAACGTTACGAGGTCTTTCACGGCGTGAAGATACAAGACGGCGCCCTGATTGCGGCCGCCGTGCTTTCAAACCGCTACATATCCGACCGTTTTCTGCCCGACAAAGCCATCGACCTTGTCGACGAAGCCTGCGCTTCCATAAAAAACGAAATCGATTCGCTGCCCGCCGAACTTGACGAAATCTCGCATAAAATCATGCAGCTTGAAATCGAGGAGGCAGCGCTGAAAAAAGAAACAGATAAACTATCCCTCGAGAACCTGGCGCAGATTCAGCAGGAGCTTTCCGACCTGAGAACAGATTTCGCCGCGCTCAAGGCGAAGTGGGAAAACGAGAAGAACTCCATCGGCAAAGGGCAGAAAATCCGCGAAGAAATCGAAAAAGTCAACGCGCAAATCGAAAAAGCGCAAAACGAGTATAATCTCGAGAAGCTCGCAGAGCTCAAACACGGCAGGCTGCCTCAGCTGCAGAAAGAACTGGCGCTCGCCGAGGAACAGGCGGAAACAAACGGCAGGAACACCATCTTGCGCGACAAGGTCACCGAGGAGGAAATCGCCAAAATCGTCGCTCGTTGGACAGGCATCCCCGTATCGCGGCTTATGGAAGGGGAGCGCGAAAAACTCCTGCACCTCGACGAAATTCTTCACCGCAGGGTGATCGGCCAGGACGAGGCGGTCTCAAAGGTCGCCGACGCGATTCTCCGCTCCAGAGCGGGCATTCAGGACCCCAAGCGGCCTATCGGTTCTTTTCTTTTCCTGGGACCTACGGGCGTAGGCAAGACGGAGCTGGCCAAAGCGCTGGCCGAAGCGCTGTTCGACGACGAACATAATATCATCCGCATCGATATGAGCGAATACATGGAAAAATATTCCGTTTCGCGCCTCATCGGCGCCCCGCCCGGTTATGTCGGCTATGAGGAAGGCGGACAGCTGACCGAAGCCGTCAGGCGCAAACCCTACGCGGTGATCCTGTTCGATGAGGTCGAAAAAGCGCATCCGGACGTTTTCAATGTGCTGCTTCAGGTGCTCGACGACGGACGCATCACCGACAGCCAGGGCAGGACCGTCGACTTCAAAAACACCATTATCATCCTGACGTCGAACCTCGGCTCCGAAATTATACTCGATTCCATCGGCGATAACGGCGAAATCAGCGAGGAGGCAAAAGCGCAGGTTTCGGCGCTGCTTCGCCGCAGTTTCCGGCCTGAGTTTCTCAACCGTCTGGACGAAATCGTTTTCTACAAGCCCCTGACAAGGGCGGATATCGATAAAATTACCGATTTGCTGCTTGCCGACCTCGGCAAGCGGCTGGCCGGCAGGCAGTTGAAAATACGCGTCACCGAGGCGGCGAAGGCTTATCTGATCGAGGCGGGTTACGACCCGGTCTACGGTGCGAGGCCGCTGAAACGCTTTATCCAGTCGCATGTCGAAACGCTCGCCGCCCGCAAGATTATCCGCGAGGATCCCGCGCCCGGCACCGAAATAGTCATTGATTTTGACGGCAGGGAGCTGACGGCCCGATAAACGCGGAAACGGGCCGCAGGAGGTATGCTATGAAGCGATATTTGAAATGGACCGCCGTCGCGCTCGTGATTGCTTTGGCTTTCAACTATAGCGCTCTTCCGGCCGAGGCCGGTGTTCCCGCCGACACTTTCTACGTCGATTCTATCTCGGGCAGCGACTTCAACAGCGGCACAAGCGAGGGCGAAGCCTGGGCCACGCTGCAAAAAGCCGCCGCGCGCGTCTATGCGCCGGGCGAACGCCTTTTGCTCAGGAGCGGAGACGTGTTTGTCGGCGGCATAACGCTGCAGGGCTGCGGAACCCCGCAGGCACCCATTTTGCTTGCCTCTTACGGCGAAGGGCCCAAGCCGCTCATCACATCTTCGGCTGCGGTCGACCTCATCAGAATGTTCGATATTTCATACTGGACGCTTGATGGCATCGAGTTAACCGCGCCGGGCGGCGGCGGTATATGGATTGATACCCTTACGGCTCAATCAGACGGTATCACGCTTCGCAACCTGACTTTCCACGATATGCAGAATTACACGGCCGCCTCGCGCGACAACCTTTCAGCCGGCGCGGCGGGAGCGCGGGCCGGCATCATGGTCAAGGGGCTGCCCGCGCGTTCGCGCTTTGCGGTCAACGGTCTGACGGTATCCGGCTGCGAATTTTTCGACTGCGGCAACGGCATCAGCCTGTGGGGTTCATGGAACGACGAGCAAAACCCCTGGTGCGAACTGGAAAGCGATATCGATCCGGTCTATAACGAGGGGATCCTCGTTGAAGATTGTTCTTTCACCGGCCTTGACGCCGAGGCGGTGGTTGTGGGCATCTGCGACGGCGCCGTGGTGCGCAACTGCTCCGCTATCAACTGCTGCCAGGGCGGCGCCGAAAAAAGGACTTTCTGCACGGCGGCGATGTGGTTCTGGGGCAGCGAGAATTCCGTGTTCGAAAACTGTGAAATCGCCGGCCAGAAGAACTTCGGCGACGGTATGGCGGTGGACTTCGACTCGCGGTCGAACCATTGCACCTATCAGTATATTTATTCGCACGACAACACGAAGTTTATGACCAATTGCCCGACATACAGCGGCCAGCACGGCAATATGGTACGCTACTGCCTTTCGGTCAATGACAACCGGGGCGTCAACAAGGGCGGCGGCAACTCAGGCGAGCAGGGATTGAAGTTCTATAACAACACAATTGTCAACGCGCAAAGTTTCAACCTCGGCGAAATCAAGGACGCCGTAATCGTAAACAATATTTTCGTCCTGATATCCGGCCACACCGTCAACTGCAGCGGCGGATATGAAATGCTCGGCAACAACTGTTACTACAACTGCCCGAAACCGCTGCGCGACATCGGGTCGATATATGCCAATCCGCAGTTCGCGGGCAAAGATGAAACGGATAAGAACAGTTTTGTTCTGAAATCCTGCTCTCCTTGCATCGACGCAGGCGCGCAGGCGGAGCAGGATATGGGCGGCCGCGACTTGTACGGCAACGCCGCCGGCGAAACGCACAACATCGGTTGCTATGAAGGCGATGGTGCGGCGGGCGAATTCGACCGTGAAACCGCGGGCGAGGCCTTGGCGCGGATCGCAAACTTTATCCGCGGCTGGACGTCCATCGAGCTGGTACGCATCCTTCGCTGGCTACTGGAACAATTTGACCGGTTTTGGGCTTGAGGTATTTTTGATTTGACCGGGGTGAAACAATGAAAGAAACAGCCGGCAGGATTGTTGCCGTGCCGCTGACGCCCGAACGGGCCGAAGACCGGCTCGCATCTTTCGGCCAGAAGAAGGAATTGCGGTTGCCCGGCTCGTTTTGCGCTGTAGTTTGAGCGATTTTTGGCTTTCATCAAGGCAATGCCGTTTCACGGTTCTCATAAAAAATGAAAAGGGGTATCACCATGGCGGAAAACATTCTCGACAGGTACAAACAGCAGCAGGAAGAGCAAGCGCCCGTTGACACTGAAAAAAAACTCAAGGTCGGCATTATCGGCACGGGTTGGATTGCCGAAGCGCACATGATCGCGTATTCGTACTGCCCTGACGCCGAGGTCGTCGCGGCGGCGGACCTGATTCCCGGCAAGGCCGAAGCGTTTTTTGACGACCGGTGCATTGACAGGGACAACGTCCGTTTTTATCCCAGCCACAAAGAACTGCTCGACAACGAGGAACTTGACGCCGTCAGTATCTGCACCTACAATGCGACGCACGCCGAATGCGCAATTTACGCGCTCAACAAAGGCGTAAACGTCATGCTCGAAAAGCCGATGTGCGTCACGCTTGAAGAAGCGGTCGAAATCCGGCGCGCGGAAAAGAAGAGCGGCAAAATTCTCGACATCGGCTTTCAGCCCCGTTTCGACGAGAATACCAAGATGATTAAAAAAATTGTCCAGTCGGGCGAACTGGGCCGGATTTACTATATCTCGACCGGCGGCGGCCGCCGCCGCGGCATCCCGACTCCTTACGGCACCTCGTTTATCTGCAAAAAAACCGCCGGTATCGGCGCGCTGGGCGACATCGGCTGCTATTCGCTCGACATGGTGCTCGACGCCGTAGGTTATCCGAAGCCGCTGACCGTGACGGGTTACAAATCCGATTTCTTCGGCAAGGACCCCCGTTTTATCGCCAAACCCGAATATGCCGAAGCGTTCGATGTCGACGATTTCGCCGCCGGCTTTGTGCGGCTGGAAGGCGGCATCGTGCTGGATTTCAAAATCGCGTGGGCGATGCACATGGACAGTCTCGGCGATACCCTGATTCTCGGCACCGAGGGCGGGCTCAAGATTCCGTCAGACGGCGGCCCGATGGTTGTGTTCCACGACGTTGCCGGCGAGCAGACGCAAACCGAAATTCCGAAACAAAGCAACCACGGCGTCGACCCCTTCAACCAAAAAATCAGGGCATTCCTTGACGCCGTGAAAACCGGCGGAGTGTCACATGTGCCTTCTTCTGAAATCATCTATAACCAGGCCATCATCGACGGTATCTTCCGCTCCGCGGAAAGCGGGGAGGAGATTAAAATCGAGATCCCTGAAATCTGAATATCCGTATCGGATTTCAAAACCGGCCGGCGGCCGGTGAAACGGTGCGGTAATTAAAAACGGTGACCGCGGGCGCGTTCATAAAGCGCCTGCGGTCCCGCAAATTGATTTTAGTCAGGAAGTGATTGTTTGGCGCCGACTCGAGCGCTGCTGTCCCTGATGATGTCCCTGGCGATGATGCTCAACGTACACGCGCCCATCACGCCAAAACAAGAAGGCGTTTTGCTCAGCGTCAGCATCCTCTCGGATACCCATATCGACGCCCGTCTGCCGCTGGGCCGGCTGCTGCTGGCGCGCGCGCTTGACGATATCAGCGCAGGCGGCGCAGTCGATGCGGCCGTTGTCGCGGGGGATATGACCAATTACGGCGACGGAGAATCCCTTCATGCCTTCTATGAACTTTTCGACAAACACTGCGGCGGCCCGGACTGGGTAATAGCGCCGGGCAACCACGATATCGGTCACGTCGAGGATGTTACGCAGCAAGCGGCGCGGCAGCGGCTAATTGACACGTACAACGCCTACACGGGTGCGGATACGAATCATATCTATTACTCTATTTCAGTCAATGGCTTCCGTTTCATCGTGCTTGGCGACCAGAGCGACGACAGTTGGGACATTCCCGACATCGGGGCCGACCAGTTGGCTTTCCTTGACGCGCAGCTTGCCGAGGCAACGGCCAATGGCAAACCCGCTTTCGTCGTCTGCCATTGGCCAGTCGAAGGCGCCAACGGGCAAAGCGTGATTTGGGAAGACGGCTCCATGGGCAGTGATAACAGCGTTAAAGTGCGCGCCGTGCTCGAAAAATACAGCAACGTTTTCTTTATCAGCGGCCATGTGCATACGGGCATCAACGGCAAACTGACGCAAACGTTGTTCGGCTTTTCCTGCGTCGAAAAGAAAACCGGCGTCACCTATGTCAACCTGCCGACGTTCCTGCTGGTTAACCGCTACGGCATCCCTTGGGGAGGCATGGGCTTTCAGATGGAAGTGTATGAGTGCCGGGTCCTTTTCAGGGCGCGCAATTATTTAACCTCAAAATGGTATCCCTTGTACGAATATGCCGTGCCATTACAGTAAATATAAACAAGCAATTTTAGAGAAAACGGAAAAGGCCGCATCAATCGCAAAGATTGGTGCGGCCTTATGGTTGCGGAGACAGGACTTGAACCTGTGACCTCCGGGTTATGAGCCCGACGAGCTACCAACTGCTCTACTCCGCGGTATGGCGCATTCCGTGAACCCGGAACGCTCAATTATTATACATACACTTTCGCGCGATTGCAAGACTTCCGGCAAAAAAAATCAGAACCCTCAATAATCGTCTGGCCGTGCTTATGCCTTGCCGCTTATAGCACAAAACTGTTACAATGAGAACATCAAACGAAGGGGGCAGTATGATGACGGCTGATTTTACCGGCCTTTCCATCCTCGCGCAAGACGGCTGCGCCGGCGCCGCGGAACTTTTCGCCAGGGAAATCGAAATGAGGACCGGGTCGCGGCCTCCTGTCAATGCGGGCAATGCCGAGCCCATGGTCTGCTTTACCCTGTGCGGGGACGGGCTGCCCGATAAAGATTCCTATCTTCTTACGCTCGAAGGACGTACGCTGACCGTCGGCGCGCATGGCATCCGCGGGCTGATTTTCGGCTATTCCATGTTCCTGCGCAAAACAACCTATCAAAACGGACGCATCATCCTGGTCAAGGATATCGGCGGGCGATATATTCCGTCGCAGCGCATCCGCGGGCACCAGCTCGGCTACAGGACGACGCCGAACACCTACGACGCCTGGTCCTACGACGACTATTTCCGCTATTACCTCGACATCATGATGTTCGGCTGCAACACCTGCGAGCATATACCTTACGAACGCAAAAATTCCAAACGCAACCGCCTGATGAAATATGACGAGGAAGAGTTCCTGGTCAAAGCGTCGGAAATGGCTGACCAACTCGACCTGGATGTTTCCCTTTGGTACCCGAACTGTGAAGAACCTGTCGAGGAGGCGGTGGAACGCAGGAAAAGGCTCTTCGAGAGGATTCCGCGGCTCAACGTCGTTTTTCCTCCCGGCGGCGATCCCGGCGATTTTGAGGCGGACGAGTTTGTGGAACGCTGTATTGCCATATCCAAAGCGCTCAAAGAGGTGCACCCCTCGGCACAAATGTGGCCCTCCGCACAAAAGCCGCACGTTTATCCCGAATGGGGAGGCGAATTTATCGAGTGCATGGAAAAACTGCCCGACGAAATCGACGGCGTCATCACCGGACCGAACCGGGCTTTTACGCTCGACGATCTGCGGCGCAAACTGCCGGGGAAATATCCCATACGCCTTTACACCGACATTACCCACAACGTGCGCTGCGAATACCCCGTGCATTTCAACAGGGACGACTGGCACTTTGCCCTTGCCGCCGCGCTCAGCCGTGAGTCCGTCAACCCTCGCCCGTCCGAATACCGCCTGATTCACCGCCTGACGAGGCGCTACCTGGTCGGCAGCGTCACCTATTCCGAAGGGGTCAACGATGATGTCAACAAAATGGTATGGAGCGATATGGATTTTTTCCCGGACGCCGATATGAACGAAAGCCTTCGCGACTACGCGCGCGCGTTCCTGTGGGGCCTTCCGGCGGACAAAACCGCCGACGCCATCCTCGCGCTCGAACTCAACTGGTACGGCGACCCGGCGGAAAACCCGCACATCGAGAGCACCTATGACATGTGGCAGTCCCTGCTGGCGTCAAACCCGGCTATGGCGGACAACTGGCGCTTCCTGATGTGCCTGTTCAGAGCGGACTGCGATCTGCTGGTCCGGCGGCGCCGGCTTTTTGAAACGGTTCTGCTGGAGCGGGCGCGTGAACAAATCGAAAAAGGGGAACTGCTCGCCGCCGCCGCAACGCTTGCGGAAGATTTCGACGCGGAATACCATGCTCTCCGTGCGGAAATATCCGGTTTGGCAAAGCGCCTGTTCGAACTCATCGGTTTGCAGCTCGACGTGGAGCATTACGGCGCGGATTCCGCCGAGAGGGGAGCGACGCTTGAAACCATCGACCTGCCCGTTACCGACAGAAAGTGGCTTGCGGCGAAACTCGAACAGGCTCTCGCCCTGCCGGAACCGGAACGGTCCGGCTATATCGGCAGAGCGCTGTCGCGCAACAAGGTGGAAAAAGACGAATATTATTTTTCCTACGCGCTGCACGGCGCCGAAGTGCTCGGCGTGCCGCAGGAGGGGGAGCCCTATATCAACTTTCAGGGCGACAGGCCCGGTGTCAACAACGGCAGCATGCCGGTTTGTATGTTTAAAGTTTACGACAACTATAAGTTGCTGTGCAAACTCGGCGGGTTCCTGCCGGGCGAGGATTATTTTCTGAGGGTGACCTTTTCATCCAAAAAGATTCCGGTGCTTATTCATCACCGCGTCATCGCAAACGGTGTGACGATTTACGACGGGCCGCAGTTCGGCGGGGAGAAAGACGAGGCCTTTGACGCCGAAATGCTGGCGCCCGGCTTCGAAACGGCTTCTTATACGCTGCCGGCGGAGGTCTTTCGGAACGGCTGTGTCGATCTCGAAATATCCGAACCGGTCGCCGGCGTCTTGCTCAGTGAATTCTGGATTTTGCGCAAGAACCGGGTATAAATCTTAATAAAAAATAATTGTGTACATAGTTGACATCCATTTTAGTATATAGTACTATTTATTTGTTGAATATTGACAAGCGGACCGCCGGGATGGGTTCGTTATGGTCAACGGTTGAACATGAAGGCATCACGATTCCCGTATTGCTCAATGCGGAGATGAGTGACATGGACAGACCGCTACGGTTAAAAAGGCAGGCGAATATAGTCGCCGGCCTGTTTCCCATGCCGCGCGTCCTGGTGTCGTGCAGGGACATCACCGGTGAGAACAACGTGCTCGCCGCCGGTTGCTGCAGTATCTGCAGTTTTGATCCGCTGACGGTCATTGCCGGCCTTGCGCCGACACCGTGCTCGTACAAACTGATGAAACAAGCCGGCTGTTTTACCGTCAATCTGGTGGATAAACATTGCCGGGACCTCTTCGAGGCCGCCGGCGCGTCCGTTGACAAGACAGGCCCTTTGCCCAGCGCGCCTGCCGAGTTTGACGACAGTTTCAAAATCAACGCGTCGCTCTTGCGCTGCAGCCCGGTGAATATCGAGTGCGAAATCGTCGATACCGCTATCAGCAACACAAAGGAAATGTACTTCGGCAGGATTGTTTACATCCATGCCTGCGAAGAGTTTATCGACGAAGCGGGGAATGTCGATTTGACAAAAATAGATTTGCTTTAGCAGATACTAACGTCGGGATAACCAGTATTAACTAATCCTTACAAGAAAAAACAGGAGCTGAAGAAATGAAAAAATCCCTGAGAACCGTATCCGTCATGATGGCCCTTCTCTTGGGAATCCAGTTATTACCCATGGATATTCTGGCTAACGCGGTGTCAACGCAAACCGAAACGGCCATTGAGGTTCAAAACCCCATTACCGGCGAATGCAAAGAACTCAGGGATGAATATACGAAAGTCTACCGGCGCGAAGACGGCTCACAAATAGCCGTGATTGCGCCGGAAGCCATTCATTATGAAAAAGACGGCAAATTTGCGGTTATCGACAATACGCTGATTGAATCAAGCAAATCAGGCCATAAGGTTCTGACCAATAAGGACAACCCCTTTAGCATTGAACTGCCTGTTACCTTAAACAAGGATGAAAAGATAAAGGTCACCGGTGATGGATATACCCTATCCTTTCAATTCCGTGAGAATCTGAATTCTTCCTCCGCACATATAACAAAGCAGCAGAATGAAGAAGTGAAAGAGCCAAAAAACGCAGCCGAGCAGGCGGTTGAAAAAGCGGAGTTATATAAAAGCACCTCCGCCGTTACCTATTCAAACATTTTAGATACCTTTAGCTGCACCAGCGTTAGCGTCAACCGTTGCGTTCCTTACGGGATTTGGTATTAGCCAATTTACTACTGTCATTCTAAGTGAAATATTTTTCCCCAAAAGTATGTTTTCGCAAGTAAGTACTGGGAGTTATGCCTTTTGTATTTTTGTATTTTTAGAAGAAACTAGGGATCATGCTATAATTGCTCATAATTACTTTCTATTACTTTATACAGGCGATGACTTTCTCAAGAAAGTAGGAAACAAATACATCCCATACTCATCTTTACAAGGCATGTGGTATAAAAAAACAATTTAACATTCATTAAGATTGGTAGTTCGAAAATGAGTAACTTTCATAAAATTAAAACTAAGGCTTGCTTTGAGTTGTATTCAGAGAAACATAATCTTATGCCGACATACAAATGTATAAGATGCAACTCGGAAGTATATATTCGGAATTACAGAAGGTTGGCTGGTAGAGATGTTGCAATAAGAGTCTTCATACTGTTTTTGGCTTTGATTTCTACAAACATTTTAGACTTGATCGCATTAGATTGGTTAGGAATTAATAATATTCTACCAATTTATAATTTCTTTGAAAAAATTATAATTAGTCTTATTGTAATACCATCGTCATTCATAATATTAATTATGACAAATGGCTTGTTGCGTTGGCTTTACCAGGCTGTACTTATGCGAAGAATATGCCATCATGCTGGGAAATGTTCGGGGACAGGGGTCTAGACAGGGGGACGGCAGACTGTTACAAAACGACAATTCAAACTGAGTGTCTGTGGAAAACTTTGAGCTTAAGCAGCTCTTTTTGGTTTGAAAATGATGATTTGGATCAATGAACGAAAAAGGCAGTGAGAAACAGCGTCCAGCCTTGCCATTATCTCGCTGAATCCCAACACGTTGTAGACTCTTTTCAGGTTGTATCCCAAAAAGAGCAGCGCCACTTCTGTTCGCACTTTTCGTCGGGTCCGAAGCAGGAAATAATATCCGTGCATGGTATGCTTGACTGTCACGAACGGATGCTCGACGATTTGTTGCCGGACAACACGGGGAATGGATTTCCAATATTATACTTACCAAAATGTCACCGGCGATAAGATAGCGCAGCGGAGTTTTATACCCCTATCCCGCTGATTCCTCTGACACCTAATCCTTACAAGAAAAAACAGGAGCTGAAGAAATGAAAAAATCCCTGAGAACCGTATCCGTCATGATAAAGCCCATATAATTGGTGTAAATTCAAAATAAAATTGAGCCATGCGCTCACTTTCGGTATAATGAGTTTGAAGAAAACAAAAAAACTGAAAGGAAAGAACACATGACTCAAATTAATATTACACTGGAAGAGGAGATATTAAAAGACCTTTTCATGGGAAATCGGGAAAAATCCATGTCAATATTGCTGGAGCAGGTTATAAACGCTGTATTGAATAAGCAGGCAACAGAGCAACTCAATGCCGAACCATACGAAAGAAGCGAAGGTCGGCTGACATATCGAAATGGATACCGGGAACGGGAGATAACAACAAGGGTAGGTACGCTCACCTTGCGGGTGCCTAAATTCAGGGATGGGACATTCTCCACGGAGTTATTCAACTCGTACCAAAGAAGTGAACAAGCGCTGATATTGAGCATGATGGAAATGGTTGTTCATGGGGTATCCACGAGAAAAGTAGGAGAAATAACGGAAACGCTTTGCGGGACAAACTTTTCAAAGTCAACTGTGTCGGCATTGTGCAAAGATCTGGATCCAATAGTTGACAGTTTCAAAACGCGACCTTTAAACGGTCACTATCCGTTTCTCATCGTTGACGCAATATATATGCGCGCAAGGGAGAATCACGCCGTAAGAGCTAAAGGTTTGCTTATCGCCACAGGAGTAAACATAGATGGATGCCGTGAGGTGTTGGGGTTTACGATTGCGGACGGAGAATCTGAAGTTTCATGGAGTGAGTTTTTCGAGGATTTGAAAACCCGTGGTCTGAAGGATGTTGACCATATAACCAGTGATAACCACGGCGGCTTGCGCAACGCCATAAAGAAACATTTTTCAACGGCTGTCTGGCAGCGCTGCCAGACACACTTCTCGAAGAATATGCTCGATAAAACACCAAAGAAACTGCAACCTGAGATGAAGCAGGCTCTTAACGATATGTATAATGCGCCTGATATTGAGAAGGCAAAACAGCGTAAAACACAGATGATGGAAAAATTCGAGAAGACAGCTCCAAAAGCTGTATGCCTGCTTGATGAAAGTTTTGAAGATGTTACGGCAGTTTTCAATCTTCCGGAAAAATACAGGAAACGCCTTAGAACCTCAAACAGTATTGAACGGTTAAACGAAGAGCTCCGCCGCCGTGAACGCGTCATCAGAATTTTTCCGAATGAAGGCAGTCTGATACGTCTAATGGGTGCTATTTTGATTGAACAACACGAAAAATGCTCATCCGGGAAAAAGTATTTTGATATGACCGAATTCATCGAAAATCCTTACCCCCAAAAGGATACCAAGATTCCCGCGGACAACCCCGATCAGGCCGCTTAAATTACGCTGTTACCGAAAGCGAATTTACACCAACATTTTGGACTTGACTGGATTAAAAAGAGGATTTAAAGTAGATCCTATCATTGTAGATGTTATGAGTAAAATAAAAATGGTCATATTGGTTTTACCTGGAGGAGCAGCATACTATTATTTTTATAGTACTAAGGCAGGACGTGCTATTACAAATGCAGAATTATATAACGCATTGAAAACGGTTATGGTGACAGCTTGTGCAGTGGCAGCATCCATAATAGCAATAACGATTGCAGAGGATATTTTTACCGGAGGTGTTGGAATAATGGACGATGGAGTAAGTCTTGCAGGTGCTGCTGGATCGATGGCGCCAATTATTTTGGTAGGCTTAAGAACTGCTGGGTATGCATAAAGGAGGTATTAAGTATGGGCTCTACTTTTTGCTCAGTTCATGTAATGAATTCTACAATTACATTGGTATTAAATGGGTTGGGGGGATGCCAATCATCTAATAAGTATAGAATTGATGTTAATAAAAAATTGGATGAAATAAAAAATTATTCGAATGATGTCGGCAAAATATTGAAACTAATAACAAGTTTTGAAACAAAAACCGCTACTTTTTATACGGTTGAGAATAACGGAATAATAAGTACAGTTTCTGAATATTTTGATTTTTCTACCATAAAAGAAGAGGTTCAAGATTGGTTTGAATATCGTGATGAATATTTGTTAGTCGTAAATTGCTTTGATGGTGATGTTTTAGAATTATCACTATTGAAAGAAGGTAATTGCCTTACCAGTTATGTTACAGGTTGTGCGGATAACTATGGTCTGACTACTGTTAAGTTTGACGCTAATATTATTTCTGAAGTGTTTGGGGTGACTCCGTATGAAATAGAGCAGGCTTATAATGATGACCCTGTTGAAGCTCTAGATAATTTTACAAGTTTGTTTAAATTACCGCTTAAATTAGCCGTGTTGGACTTAATAGACTCAAAAGAACCCAATGTATATAAAACAACGTTTATCCTATAGGAATAACTTTTTTAGAAAACGCGAGGGCTGGGGAATGTCAAGGGGGATAAGGTACAATAAGTTGACCCGGGATGA
>ENA-UOWE01002051-UOWE01002051.1-activated-sludge-metagenome-genome-assembly--contig:-NODE-2051-length-23079-cov-7.140158_pt1 | contig 23079 bp, 17 predicted proteins | sample MGYA00249841_ERZ761562 | MGnify/ENA primary metagenome ERZ761562 (study PRJEB28883, sample SAMN05720200) | activated sludge metagenome | isolation source: Anaerobic digester | place: Japan... | reverse complement strand
AGCCTGCGCTGCCTGATGTTTAACATGGTAAGGATGATATTGTCACTGGCGCGGTTTATTTTTTCGGCCAAACTTAGGGCAAAACGCCCGTTCTGCATCGCCATTTCTTTTACTTCATCCAGATAGAGGCTGCAAATCTCGCTATCTTCAAGTGCTATAACCGAATATTGATGACAGGTCTCGGAAAAAATACTCAACAAGCTCACAAAGTCTAAAGGACGGGCAAAACAGATGATTTGCTCATTTTTATCATCAATATTCCGCACAAGCTTTACCAATCCTGATTTGAGATATGAGAAATGACTAATCTTTTCGCCTTGTCTATAAATCAGGCTACCCTTAGGATACAACTGCTGCTGCTTTTTCGCGCACATACTTTCGTATGCCCCTTTTTCCAAATTCTCGAAAAAGAGGGAACGTAACTCACAACCGTTGCAACTACATTGATATTCGCCCATATTTGTTTTGCCCAAAACCTTGTAAATGTCTTTTCATCAATATGATAAAAATCATGTCCTGATATTTATCATGCCTTTCTGATAAACATTCGCCCCATGGCAATCGTTTCTTTGTTAAAAAAATAACAATTCAAATGTTGTTTTGATAAAAGACGTTACAAGATACAATAAAAAAATAAAATATGGGAAAAATAGTCATCATTGGAGGCGGGACAGCAGGCACCATGATAGCAAACAAGCTGTATAAAACTTTGCCTGTTCATGAATGGGAAATAACCATAGTCGATCCGGACGAAAAGCATTACTATCAGCCCGGGTTCCTGTTTATCCCGTTTAATAAGAAGCTTAAAGACAAGTTTGTAAAACCTAAAAAGGACTACATCCCAAAAGGTGTAAACTTTATTGTAGATAAAGTTTCCAAACTTGAACCAGCCAGAAAAGCTGTCTTGCTAAAAAGTGGACAGGAACTCACCTACGACTACCTGATTGTAGCAACCGGCACAAAGCCATCTGTTGATGACACCCCGGGACTTAATGGGCCGCTTTGGCAAAAAGAAGCCTTTGAATTTTATACTTATGAAGGCGCTGTAGCCCTTGCCGAGAAATTAGAAACCTGGAAAGGCGGGCGAATGGTGATGGCCATCGTGGATATGCCTATCAAATGCCCTGTTGCGCCATTAGAATTTGTATTCCTGGCCGATGCATTCTTTACCCAAAAAGGCATCCGCGATAAAGTTGAAATCAGCTATGTAACCCCGCTTCCGGGAGCTTTTACCAAACCTGTAGCCACCGCTAAACTTAGTGAATTATTATCTTCAAAGAACATCAACATTATTCAAGATTTTTATATCGAGCACGTTGACAATGAAGGCAAAAAGCTTGTTTCGTATGATGAGAAGGAAGTGCCATTTGACTTACTGGTTACTGTTCCACTTAATAAAGGCGCTGAGTTCATCCAAAACAGTGGTATTGGCGACGACCTCAACTATATACCCGTGAATAAGGAAACTCTGCAAATGCAACAATATCCAGAGATATTTGTCCTTGGCGATGCCGCAGCAATACCAACATCAAAAGCAGGGGCAGTAGCCCATTTTGCAGCCGATGTTCTTCTGGAAAACCTTTTGGATATGATTGAAGGTAAAGAGCCAACCGCTAAATTTGATGGACACGCCAATTGCTTCATCGAAACAGGCTTTGGGAAGGCTGCACTGATTGACTTTAACTACGATCAGGAGCCATTGGCCGGAACATTCCCGCTTCCGGTAATAGGCCCTATGTCTTTGCTTAAAGAAACAAGGCTAAACCACTGGGGAAAACTTGCTTTTGAATGGATTTACTGGAATATCCTGATTAAAGGACGGTATTTGCCCATTAGCAACAAGATGTCGATGGTTGGGAAGAAAATTAGCAAATGAGTGAATTAGCAAATTTGAAAATGTGAGGATGAATGAAAACTCACTTAAAATGAAATAATATAAACCTTTAAAAAATAAAATTATGGCTGAAAAAGTAATAGCAGGAGTTACCGTAAAGGTAAATGATGAAGGGTACATGACAGACCCTTCGCAATGGAACCGCGATATAGCAGTTGAAATTGCAAAAGAATACAACATTACGCTTACCGACAAGCACTTTGCTGTGTTGGAATTTCTCCGCCAACGAGTAATGGCCGGTGAAGCACTCACTATCCGCCGCGTAGGTTCTTCCGGGATAGTAGATATCAAAGAATTCTATCAGCTTTTTCCCGGGGGCCCGCTTAAGGTTTCTTCAAAAATTGCAGGAATAATGAAACCTTTGAGTTGTGTATAACCATAAAAACAATAACCATGAGCAACGTACAAAATCCATTGAAGAAGGTGCTTATCATTTGCGCCAAAGGAAACCTCGAAGATGTATATGCAGCATTGGTACTGGCAAATGGAGCTGTAATGGAAGGCATTGAAGCTAAAATGTTCTTCACCTTCTTTGGCCTTGATGCCATCACCAAAAAGACCATGAACAGCCTGCATACCGCCACGGTAGGCAATCCGGCCATGCGTATGCCCGGAGGATTACCATTCCCGACGCTTTTAGGAGCATTGCCGGGAGTTGAAGCAGGAGTATCTGCCATGATGCGCAGCCAGATGGACAAACTCGACATCCCGCCTGTGAAAGAATTCCTGGAAATGATTACAGCCGGAGGTGGCGAAGTGTTTGCCTGCAAACTGGCTGCCGATATGTTTAAGCTGAAAAAGGAAGATTTTACTGAAGAAGTCAGCGACATCATCACGGTTGGACAGTTTTATGAAAAATGTGCCGGAGAAGGCGTACAGGTTATTTTTGTTTAAAAGCCAATATAACAAGAGGCTTGAACCGTTCGCATTAAAGCTAAAAAAGCCATAGACGAACGGTTCAAGCTAATAAGCATTGAAATAATCAATGAAGTAAAAAATGAAAATCAACAATTTAGCATTTATTTCAAACCACTATACCAAGCATTAAAACAAAAGTTTTTCATCTTGTTTTAACAAATAATTCAGTTTAATTAAAAAAAATGTTCGATATTTGCAGCCGGAAAATCCTAAAGGGATTAGTTCAGTGGCTATAATGACCCGATAGCATTGGGGAAGCCAGTAAGTTGATGAAAAATGAAAACTCTAACTAAAGAGTTTGTAAAACATACTGGGGGATTAGCTCAGTTGGCTAGAGCGTTTGCATGGCATGCAAAAGGTCAAGGGTTCGATTCCCTTATTCTCCACAAAAAAGCTTGAGTTTATGCTCAGGCTTTTTTTATAAAAAAAGTTCCGAAGACATTGAAGCTTCGGAACTGTATAGTTTAAGAATGTTTTAAATTTTTAAATAAACCAATATTTTATTGGATACAAAGTTTTTCGAGCGTACTGGTGTTGGAATAGTTTGTTTTTACAAAATAAACTCCTGCCTGGTATTTTGAAATGTCGAGCATTGTCTGTGAGCCAGATGCTTTTACCTGAATTAATATTTTCCCGGAAATATCAAGCAATTCAAAACTATTGGCTGTTGAGGGAGTTGAAAGAACTACTTGTCCTTTTGCAGGATTGGGGGCTAAGGTTGTTTTAAGAGCCTTCATTTCCTCATTTTTTACACTGACATTTTTATCAACTCTGACATTGATAACTGTTTGGGCTATTGCAGAGTCTCCAGCTTCAGAAGCTTCTATTACAATTTTTCCAACACCCGATTTGCCTGCAACAGGCTTGATTTTTACTATCGCTTTGTTGCTCGTTTTGTCATAAGTGGTTGTTGATTCAAAAACCCCGTTTACTGATAAGACTTGTTTTACTTTAATATTTTTCGAATTGGACGCAGTAATGGGTATTTCAACCTGTTTTTCTTCGTCAGTATTTATCATCGATATTGGTTTAGCTGCAGCTATTTCTATATTTTTGGCAGAATTTAGGTATTTTATACAGTGGATCATTGTTGCCCCAAATTCATTAAAGCTCAAAGTGTGCCCAACTCCGGGAACTAATACCAGATTTACGTTTGCAGCATTTGCTTTTAAGCTATCATATAAACTCATTAAAGTTTTGAAATTGGAATCATAGGTTCCTACAGCCAATACAATTGGCATATCTGAATCTAATTTGTAAGCGCTGAAATTGTTGTCTGAAATCCAAGGTACCCACGGAAAGATGCCACGAAATGGGTAAAACTTATTCATTCCTTGTCTGAAGGTAACTTCGCCATTGCATGACATGCCGGTAAGGTACATAGAGCCTGCGTCTATGTTGAATGCTGACCTTGCCGTATCTGCAGCAGCCGTGATAATGTCAATGTTAGCGTCTGGGATTTGGTTGGACGAATTGTCCGGGCAAACCACTATATAGTTGAGGCTGTCGCTCAAAAGAGTCAGGGCATTGCGGTATTGAATTCCAGAACCACCGCAATAATGAAGCCCTACAACCATTGGATATTGCTTTGAAGCATCGTAGTTGTCGGGTATAGAGTAATAAAGCTTGTGCTTTTTGCCACTTGCGGTGAACACTGTGTCTATTTTTTGTGCAGCTTGTATTGTATTAGATACAATAAACATTGCAATTAAAATGGAGAAAAAATTTTTCATAATTTAAGATTTAAGTGTTTTGAACAATGGTAACGTTACTGTTAATTGTTTTCTTAACAACTCAAAAAAAATATACCCTTATTTGAGGAAATGAAAAATTAACCCCCCATTTGCCACAAACATCTTTTATGTCTATGATGGTATAGGTTCGGGCGTTATTTTATAATTTTCTACAAATAAAAAGGGCATTTGCATTCGATGGCAATAATTTCTTCCTTGCTCCTTTTAACTTTGCAGGCCTCGTGAAAAGGGTCGTGCTGAAAAGCTATTATGTATTCGTTTTGAATAATTTCGTCCAGAAAATCATCACGTTCGGCCAGTGTAAGCAAAGGGTTTACGTCATATCTCGAAGCAAGTTGGAGAGTCAGGTGAGCCATAGTGGGTATCAAATCGCCGGCAAATACCAGTGTTTTTTCCTTACCATGCAAGACGGGGACAATTAGCCCTCGTGTATGCCCGTTAAAAATACGCAATTCGAGCCAAGGGAAAAGAAACGTGTCATTACTTAAAGGAATATCGCAACAATTGTTGTTGAAAGCCCTAACAACAGGTGTATAGAACGAATCGAACCCGGCTCCATCAATATCAGTAGCTACTTTGAGTTGATTGCCAGTTGCAACATACAATGCCCCTGAAAAACGTTTTATACCTTCTCCTGACTCCGAAAAATCGATACTTTCGCCACAATGATCGAGATGAAGATGAGTATGAACAACGTGTGTAATATGTTGAGTAGTTAAAGAAGCCTGTTTTAAAATATCTCCAATATATTGAAAATTTTTTACCCTGTATTCATTTAAGGATGCGGTATCATAGCGTGAAAATCCCGAATCAACCAATACTACAATGTTTTCTTTTTTTATAATCAAAACTTTATTGGCAAGTTCACAATTGCCTTCAGCATCGGCAGGATAAAGTTTTTTCCAGTCATCATCGTTTTGCGATTGGAAAAGACAATTGCCTGGTGCTGAGAATTTTGATTGGTCGAAAAGACAGATTTCTATCATGGGTTGAGAATTTCTGCAACTATTTTCGCAAACGTTTGCAATAAGCTGCCAAGGCATAAAAATAAGCATTTTTGGCCAATTTTTATCTCCATATTGGTCAATTTGCTTAGCAAGCAGTAAGTAATAGGCATAATTTTGAGGTACATTTTGAACTACTAAATATAACGCTAAACTAATAAATGATGAAACAAAAACCGCATCTCAGCTTTTGGCAAATATGGAATATGAGCTTTGGTTTTCTTGGTATCCAGATTGGGTTTGCTCTTCAGAGTGCCAATGTAAGCCGTATCCTTTCTAATTTTGGTGCCGACCTCCATTCATTATCTTTCTTTTGGTTGGCAGCGCCAGTCATGGGGCTGATAGTTCAGCCAATAGTAGGGGCTGCCAGTGATAGGACTTGGAACCGCCTGGGGCGCAGGTCGCCATATATCCTTGCCGGGGCTATAATAGCTTGTATGGCTATGTGGATTATGCCCAATTCTTCTGCGTTGGTATCTATTATGCCAGTTTTGGCTGTTGGGGCTGTTATGTTTGCCCTGATGGATGGCTCGTTTAATATTACCATGCAGCCGTTTCGTGCATTGGTAGCAGATATGGTTTCAGATGAACAACGTACCTTGGGCTACTCCATTCAAAGTTTTTTGATTAACACCGGGGCTGTAATAGGTTCTGTATTGCCTTATGTTTTGACTAATATTATTGGAGTTCAGAATACTGCCGCTGAAGGCCATGTGCCTCCTTCGGTTATCTGGTCATTTTATATAGGCGGGGCAATACTTCTATTATCTGTGGTGTGGACAGTGTTTCGTACTAAAGAATACCCTCCAAAAGAGTATTGTGAACAGAATGGGATTGACTATGACGCATGGTCGTCCAAGAAAAAGGAGAAAAAGTCTGTTGCAGAAAGGTTGAAGCTGTTTTTTAAGCTTTTTGCCGAAATGCCTCCGGTTATGATAAAATTGGCAGTAGTGCAGTTTTTCTCGTGGTTTGCATTGTACCTGATGTGGGTATATACCACACCGGCAGTTGCACAGCATATATTTGGCACCGAAATAGGCGATTCTTCATCAAAGTTATATCAGGAAGCCGGCAACTGGGTTGGGGTTTTATTTGGGGCATACAGCTTATTTGCTGCCATATTTTCTTTGTTTATGACCCGTATTGCTAAGAAAATAGGAAGAAAGGCGACCTATTCATCAGCCCTGTTATTTGGAGGGCTGGGCTACCTTTCAATTTATTTTTTCAACACGCCAAATGCATTATTTGTATCAATGGCAGGCATTGGGATTGCCTGGGCAGCAATTTTGGCTATGCCATATTCATTGTTGTCGGGGGCTTTGCCTGCCGAAAAAATGGGAGTATATATGGGCATTTTCAACTTTACCATTGCCGGGCCTCAGATTATCTCAGGTTTAGTTGGAGGGCCTATTCTTAGGTCAATATTTAATAATCAAGCCATTTACATGATTATAATTTGCGGCGTTTCAATGTTGCTCGGAAGCATTTTTGTTTCATTTATTAAAGAAAAGGCTCATTAATTTTTAAAAAATTTAATTAAAACAAATATGATTAAGGCTTGCATCTTTGACCTTGATGGCGTAATAGTTGACACTGCCAGGTTTCATTACATAGCATGGAAAAGGCTGGCGAATATGTTAGGGTTTGAGTTTACTGAACACGACAATGAAAGGCTGAAGGGCGTTAGTCGTATGGATTCGTTAGAAATCCTTTTATCGGTTGGAAATATTACCAACCTTACACACGAAAAGAAGCTGGAATATGCTGATATGAAAAACAAGTGGTACGTAGAATATATTTCTACGCTTACCCCGGCAGATATACTTCCTGGAGCAATAGAAATACTGGAGTTTTTAAAAAGTCATAACATCAAAACAGCCATTGGCTCTGCCAGCAAAAATGCCATGTCTATCCTTCAAGGATTAAAGCTTGAACATGCTTTTGACACCATTGTGGATGGCACACGTATTGCCAAAGCTAAGCCTGACCCTCAGGTTTTTCTTACTGGGGCTTATGATTTGAAGGTTAGTCCAGGTCAATGTGTTGTTTTTGAAGATGCAGAAGCTGGTATCGAAGCTGCTATCCGTGGAGGGATGAAATGTATTGGTATTGGGTCTCCTGTTCAGCTTGGGAAGGCCGACATTGTTGTTCCTTCACTCGATAAACTCAATTTTGATATAGTATTATCCTTAGATTCTATAACCAAACAATGAAAAATATACCTATGAACAAATATTTGAAAACAGACCCGTGGTGCATCATTGAAGAAGAGTTTAATGCCGAAAGACAGGAAGCTTCTGAAAGCATCTACAGTATTGGTAATGGAAAGATGGGCCACAGGGCCAACTTTGAAGAGCACTATTCAGGCGGGTCGTTGCAGGGCAATTACTTCGCAGGCGTTTTCTATCCTGACAAAACCCGCGTTGGATGGTGGAAAAATGGCTATCCTGAATACTTTGGCAAGATGATAAACGGAACAAACTGGATTGGCATTGATATCTGGTTTGAAAACGAGCAGCTGGACCTTGCAAAATGCAAAGTTAGCCAGTTTAAGCGTGTATTAAACATGAAGGAAGGACTGCTTTCACGTTCATTTTATGCTGAAATGCCATCGGGAAAGATGGTTCAGGTTTCGGCCAAGCGCTTTATCAGTATTGCTAATACCCGTATGGCTGCAATTTCATACAGCATAACGCCAATAAACTTTACAGGAAAAGCAGTGATTAAACCCTTTTTAGATGCTGATGTTCAAAACAAAGACTCAAACTACAACGAAAAATTCTGGGATGAAGTAAGTAAAGGCGAGACTGAAGGAGTAGCCACACTTCAGGTAAAAACCAAGAAGCTGGATTTTCATGTTTGTTCGGCGATGAAAACGAACTTTTTTGTTTCTGGCAAGAAATTGCCAGTGTCTGCTACTGTTGAGCAAAAGGAAAAGTTCATTGCCCAAAGCTTTGATATTCCTGTGAAGCAAAATGAAACGTTGACTATTGTCAAATACGTTGCCAATACAACATCTCTGGATGTTGATATAGCGTCTATGGCTGCTGAGTTGAAAAAGGACGTTGTGGAAATGGAACAAACCGGATTTGACAAGCTTTTTGAAGCTCATCGCCTGGCATGGGAGAAAAAATGGGAAAAAAGCGATATTGTTATTGAAGGAGACGATGAAGCCCAACAAGGAATTCGTTTTAATATATTTCAGTTAAACCAAACCTATACCGGAGAAGATGAACGCTTGAATATTGGCCCAAAAGGCTTTACTGGCGAGAAATATGGCGGAGGCACCTATTGGGATACAGAAGCATTTTGTTTCCCATTTTATCTAAACACTTCAAATTCAAAGGTAGCAAGAAGCCTGCTCATTTATCGTTACAAACAGCTCCAAAAAGCTATTGAAAATGCACAGAAACTTGGATTTACCAATGGAGCAGCTCTTTACCCGATGGTAACCATCAATGGTGAAGAATGTCACAACGAATGGGAAATTACCTTCGAAGAAATCCACCGTAATGGGGCAATAGCTTATGCTATATATAATTATATATTACATACGAATGACTATGCCTATATTGCAGAATATGGGCTTGAGGTACTTATTGCCCTTTCAAGGTTCTGGGCACAACGCGTCAATTTCTCCAATGATAAGAAGCAGTACGTAATACTAGGTGTAACCGGGCCTAATGAATACGAGAATAATGTAAACAACAATTGGTACACCAACACATTGGCGAAGTGGACACTAAAATATACCATGGAAAACATCAAGATGGTGGCCAAAGATTTTCCTCAACAATACGAAGCCCTTGTTAAATCTATAAATTTCAATGAAGCAAACGAAACAAAACTTTGGAACGACATTGCAGAAAATATGTACCTGCCTTCTATTCCGGGTACAAACATTCGCTTGCAGCAAGACGGGTTTCTGGATAAAGAATTAAAGTCAGCAGATAGTATCCCAAAAGAGCAAAGGCCTATAAACCAACATTGGTCATGGGACCGTATTTTGAGAAGTTGTTTTATCAAGCAGGGCGATGTTATTCAGGGATTGTACTTCTTTATCAACGATTATACGGTTGAAACCATTCGCGACAACTTCAATTATTATGAACCGATGACTGTTCACGAATCATCCCTCTCTGCAAGTATCTACAGCGTTATAGCTTCACATATCGGAAATATAGACAAAGCCTATGAATTATACCTCCGTACTTCTCGTCTCGACCTGGACGACTATAACCACGAGGTTGACGAAGGCCTGCATATTACCTCCATGGCCGGAACCTGGCTGGCTATTGTGGAAGGCTTTGCCCGCAAGCGCATTATCAACAATACATTGTCTTTTGAGCCATTGATCCCTGAAAAGTGGAATAAGTATTCGTTCAAAATTCAGTTCCGTAACCATTTGCTCGAAATTATTGTTTCTCAGCATGATGTATTGATTCATAACCATTATCCGGAACCTATCAGCATTATGCTTTATGGCTCACCTTTCACTATTAGTGCTAATAGTAAGTTGCATTATCAAAAAAAGTAATTAAAACTATGAAGTCCACCCCCTGCCCCCGCCAGCGGGGGATAACAATTAAAAAATGGCTTTCTAAATTGAACATTTGCATCTATTGATATAATGCCTAATTAAGAAGAAAAATATTAAAAGCTGTCCCCCGCTGGCGGGGGTTGGGGGTGGATAGAATTCTACGCTTAAAATTAAAATACTTCCAAATGTCTAAAAAAATCCTGACCTTTATACTACTAATGTCTTTAAGCATTGTAGGTATGTATGCACAACCATCTATCGAACGCATAGAACCTGCCAACTGGTGGGTTGGGATGAAAAACCCCCATCTAATACTTTTGGTGTATGGTAAGAATGTTGCTAAAAGCAATGTTAAACTGGCCGACAACAGTATTGCATTATTGGAAAAGATCGAAAAAACTGACAATGCAAATTATCTGTTTGTTTATTTGTCTGTTAAATCTAAAGCTAAAGCTGGCGATATTGCTATTTCCTTTTCTGGAAGAGAAAAAGATACTGTGGTAAAATATTCTTTTTTAGAACGGAAGTCAAAAGCCGACGGTAAGGCAGGTTTCAACCCTACAGATGCTATGTACCTTATCACTCCTGATCGCTTTGCTAATGGCAACCCCAAAAATGACAGCATTGCAGGATATACAGACACTACAGATCGCAGGAAACCGGATTCAAGGCATGGTGGAGATATTGCCGGCATTAGCCAGCATCTGGGCTATATTTCAAAATTGGGTTTTACTACAGTGTGGATAAACCCTTTGCTTGAGAATAACATGCCTCAGACTTCCTATCATGGATACGCTATTACAGATTTTTATAAAATAGATCCCCGCTTTGGGTCTAATAAGGAATATTGTGACTTTGTAAAAAAAGCTCATGATATGAAATTGAAAGTGGTAATGGATTTTGTGCTTAATCATTGCGGCAGTTCGCATTGGTGGCATAATGATTTGCCTTCAAAAGACTGGTATCACCAGTTTGACTCCTTTACACGTACCTCATACAGGGCTTCTACGTTGATTGACCCTTACGCATCGCAATATGATAAAGCTGTTTTTGAAAAGGGCTGGTTCGACAATACCATGCCTGACTTGAACCAGAAAAACCCTTTGGTGGCAACTTATCTTATTCAGAATACTTTATGGTGGATTGAAACTTCCAGCATCGATGGTATAAGGCTTGACACGCAGCCCTATTCTGATATGGAATTTTTAAATGACTGGGCAGGAGCTGTCAATGCAGAATATCCTGATTTTTCTATAGTAGGAGAGTCGTGGTTTTCGTATCCGGCTTTTACTGCCTGTTTTCAACGAAATCAAAAACCAATATCCTCTTATTCTTCACAAATTGGACATGTTACCGACTTCCCTCTTTGCTTTGCCATGTTAGCTTCTGTAAATGACAGTGACGATTGGGATAATGGCATGGCAAAAGTGTACAACACCCTATGCATGGACTTTCTGTATGCCGATGCTATGCAAAACCTTATATTTTTGTCAAATCACGACTTGTCCCGTTTGGAAGAAACAGTAAAAGGCGATATTCATAAGTATAAAATGCTGGTTACCATGTTGGCAACGCTTCGTGGTATTCCTCAGTTTTATTATGGCGATGAAATTTTGCTTCCGGGAGATAAAGCTAAAGGCGACGGACGTTTGCGTAAAGATATGCCCGGTGGCTGGCCAAGTGACAAGGTCAATGTATTTACAAACGATGGTTTATCGGCTATTCAAAAGGAAGCGCTTGATTTTACCCGTCAAATATTTACCTGGCGTAAAAATAATCCTGAAATAGCCAAAGGCAGGCTTGTTCATTTTGTACCTAATAATGGATTGTACGTTTATTCGCGAATAGCTAAAAATGACGATGCCATTGTCGTGTTTGTCAATAATAACAAAAAGCCTGTAAAAGTAGATTCAAAAGTTTATGCTGAGTTGCTCAAAGGTGCAGCTTCGGCAAAAAATGTAATTACAGGCGAAGAATATAACCTTTCTGATTTTTCTGTTGCTCCTAAAACTGCTATCATTATTGAACTAAAAGATAAAAACTAAATTTTATCGTCATGAAACATCCGTCAATTCTAATACTTGGAATGATTGTAATGCTGGTATTGGTAGCTTTTGCATGTACCCGCACAACTCCAGAGAAGGTAAAACCGGCTCCTACGACTGTCAAAAACCTCGAGTGGGTTAAAAATGCTGTTATTTATGAGGTGAATGTCAGGCAGTATTCAAAGGAAGGGACTTTTAATGCTTTTGCAAAAGATTTGCCACGTCTAAAAAGCCTTGGCATTGATATCCTTTGGCTGATGCCGATAAACCCTATAGGGAAACTAAACAGAAAAGGGCCTCTTGGCAGTTATTATTCAGTGCAGGATTACAAAGCTGTCAATCCAGAATTTGGCAACATGGACGATTTTAAAAACCTGGTTAAAAAAGTGCATGAGCAGGGCATGAAAATCATAATTGACTGGGTCCCCAACCATTCATCGTGGGATAACCCAATGATAAAGGAACATCCGGAGTATTACCTGAAAGATTCTACAGGTAAAATGGTATCTCCCTTTGACTGGACTGATGTTGTCCGTTTTGATTACAACAATGCCGATATGCGCAAATGGATGATTGAGACAATGAAATTTTGGCTTACTGAAACCGACATAGATGGCTTCCGTTGCGATGTGGCACACATGGTCCCGGTAAGTTTCTGGGATTCATGCCGTATTGAATTGGACAAAACCAAGCTCATCTTTTTCCTTGCTGAAGCTGACCAGCCTTTCCTGCATGCTAATGCTTTTGATGCCAGTTACGACTGGAAGTTTCATCATATCATGAACCAGACAGCTAAAGGAAAGAAGAATGCCAATGATATTACAAAGCATTTCAATTGGGTGGATACTGCATATCCTCAAGGTTCTATCCTGATGCAGTTTACTTCCAATCATGATGAAAACTCATGGAATGGCACTGAATACGAGCGTATGGGCGATGGAGCCAAAACATTTGCTGCACTTACCTTCATTGTCCCTGGTATGCCATTGATATATACCGGTCAGGAATCTGGTTTTAACAGGCGTTTGAAATTTTTCGAGAAGGATAGCATTGATTGGAAAGATTATCCATTGACTTCTTTTTACCAAAAGCTTATTTCTATTAAGAAAGATAACAAAGCCCTTTGGAATGGTTTTGCTGGCGGCTCACTGCAGCGCATAAACCTGACAGACAACAAACACGTGATGGCTATTCAACGGACAAAAGAGACTAATACCGTGATTGGTATTTTCAACTTTACATCCAAAACCAAAAATTTTGCAATAGAAAGTTATATTTCAGGCAATTACACCGAGGCATTTTCTGGCAAAAACATTGAATTGCACCAGTATAAAAAAATGCAGCTTGCACCTTGGGAGTTTTTGATTTTGGTAAAAAAGTAATAAAGCCCCCTCCTAACCTCTCCTAAATTTAATCCAAATTTAATCCCTGCCAGCAATTCAGTAAAATGAACCATCGCAGGGATTTTTGTGTTTATTGGACAAAATAAATTTGGTTCCTTTTTCATAATTTTGAGCAAAAAATTTAACTATGCAGGCAATAACGAAAACAGATTTTCATTTTGCAGGACAGACCGGCAAATATACCGGCAAAGTTCGCGATGTGTACAACATTGGAGGTAAATACCTCGTGATGGTTGTTTCAGACCGTATTTCAGCTTTCGACGTAGTGTTACCTAAAGGAATTCCTTACAAAGGCCAGGTACTTAACCAAATTGCTGTTAAATTCCTTGATGCCACTACTGATATTGTTCCAAACTGGAAAATTGCCTCACCAGACCCAATGGTTACTATTGGGCATTTTGCTGAGCCATTTAAAGTAGAAATGGTTATCCGTGGTTATCTTACAGGCCATGCATGGCGCGAATATTCTGCCGGCAAGCGCACCTTATGCGGTGTTACTTTACCAGACGGGATGAAAGAAAACCAAAAGTTCCCAAAACCTATCATCACGCCTACTACAAAAGCATCTGAAGGCCACGACCTCGATATTTCCCGCGAAGAAATTATTGCCCAGGGCATTGTATCTGAAGCTGATTACTCTAAGTTGGAAGAATACACCTACAAGCTATTTGAGCGTGGAACAGAAATGGCTGCCAAAATGGGACTGATACTTGTAGATACCAAATACGAATTTGGCAAAAAAGACGGCCAAATCATGCTTATTGACGAGATTCACACTCCCGACTCATCACGATATTTTTATGCCCGGGGTTATGAAGACAGACTGGCAAAGGGCGAAGCCCAAAAACAACTTTCAAAAGAGTTTGTTCGCCAATGGCTGATTGAAAACAACTTCCAAGGCAAGGAAGGCCAGACAGTGCCTAATATGTCAGAAGAGTTTGTAGCTCAAGTTAGCGACAGATATATTGAACTGTTTGAAAAAATTACCGGAGATAAGTTTGCAAAGGCTGATAATACTGATATTATTGCACGTATAGAAAAGAATGTTAGCACTGCTTTAGTAAACCTGAAGTAAATGAGATTTTGTTATAACTAAACCTTCCAGGTTTTAAAAACCTGGAAGGTTTTTTCATGATTATTGAACAACTACAATACAACTGGCTTGTTTGTTGCCCATCTTTATAGTAATGGTGGTGTTGCCTGTTTTTAAAGCTTCTATATTTCCCTTCGCATCTACTTTTACAACTGAAGGATCTGACGATAACCATGAAACCTGGTTTTTAGACCAGTCTTTTTTTCTACCTCCAATCAGCGTAAACTTTTTACCGACTGTTAGAGTGAGATTTTTAGGATAAATAAAAAGTTCAGCGTTGTCTGTTGCAAAAAGCGGCAACGAGTCAACCTGAAATACTGTGGCAGGGTCGTTATAAAACTTCTTGAAGTCATCAATAGCTTTGTCCCCATTGGTTTTCTTTTCAATACCTTTGTAAGGGATATAATTGACCCCCTTATTGTCTTTGTTCCAGTCTGCACTATACCAAGTCATTATCCATGATACTTTAGAAGCTTTTGGGTCTGCATTTAATGATTCAAGTATGTTTTTTGTCCAGTATTCAGGAGCTTCCAAAAGTTTGCCTGTGCCTGTTTCGGTAATAGCCACTATCTTATTGTGTCTTTGTGCAAAATCAGCCAATGCTGCAACATTCGAAACAAATGCCGGAATTTGGTTGTAATCAACAAGCCCTACATCGTAGCCATCGTAACCAATGATGTCCACATATTCATCTCCAGGATAAAAAGTACTGTCGCTGCTTTTATCAGGCGACCAGGCAAAAAGCACATTTCTAACGCCGTTGCTGCGCAAATAGTCCACGGTAAGACGGTATATTTTTATAAATTCATCTTTAGTGCAACAACTTGTACCCCACCAGAACCATCCTCCGGTCATCTCATGGAATGGACGGTAAATTAGCGGGAACCCTAATTCTTTAAAAGTTGGGATAACAACAGAATCAAGCCTGTGCAAATACCAGTCTAATGCTTTGTTGGCCTTCCTGTCAGGGTTGGCAACAATATCTTGCAAAAGGGTCGAATCTTCAGTCTTTTTATTGTCTTTAAAAGCGTAAAAATCATTAGACTTTAGTCCGCGCAGGTGATAACAGTAACCCACAACAATCCCCTGTTTGTATGCTTCGCGAATGGCTTCTGTAGCCCATTTTGCTTTATGCTCTTTGTGAATATACCATTCAAAGTCGCTTTCGATAAAAGCCGGATGCGAACCGGTAATATCTTTGCAGTCTGTCGAACCATCATACTCGTGAATAAGCTTTTTATAACTGATATCAAAAGCATTGGCCACTCCAAACAAATGTAACCCCGCATCGCCTAAAGCTTTTAAATTTTGAAACAAATGTTCTGTAGCCATGTCATGATAGCTTGCAGAAGCTTTGTCTATCGCTTTGGCTAAAAAATTTACCCCTGCCAATATTACTAAACAACATGATATGGTTTTTATTTTGTTGGTCATTTTATCTGGTTTTTATAAGAGTCAAAATTACGTTTTATTGACAAACATTTTTTATACACATGTTCTCATTTGTTGAATAAATGTACAAAAGCATTTATCCGGTTATTAGAAATTGTAACTTCAACACTTACCTGTATTTATAGTACTAAGGAAATGGACATTTTGACACTTTTATTTAAAAATAAGTTTTTTATTTAAAACTAAATAGTATATTTGCATAACTAAAATTTAATTTTAGAATCATTCATAGGTGGTGTTTAAAAAAATTCGTCGAAAGATGAGTTAAAGCTGTCAGCAATGGCAGCTTTTTTTATTGGCTGATTAAAAAACTCCTCAGATATTGGATAAAATAAAAAAAGGACAAACCAGCATTGACACCAATTTATCCTTGACAGTAGCGGGAGCAGGACTCGAACCTACGACCTTCGGGTTATGAGCCCGACGAGCTACCAACTGCTCCATCCCGCAATATATTTTTGTTTACAAGCCCAACGATTTACATTTATCGAAAGACTGATTTAAAAACTTCTTTGTTTAAAGCGCTGCAAAGATATATATTTTTCTGATAAAAAAATATATTTTTATTATTGTTGTCTGGTAAAAATATGAAAAAACACTAAGATATTTATAACAAAACCTTTACATACAAAAAGACACTTTTTATTTCTCAAAACCAATTCAGTAATTATCTCTAACGTTAAAATAATTATAAAATATATTAACCCAAATTAAGCATTTAGAAATGTTTAATCGATTTGAAATTAACATTATAAAGAGGGAGAATATAAAAATGTATTTTTAACAGCACAAACAAATAAAAACAAGAAACGCTTAACATTAAAAAAATGCAAAGCGTTTCTTTAATAAAACTTACAAATTTCTATATTTTCTGAGCATTATAAAGAGGTTCTAATGTTTCAGCCAGCAAAGAGTAACGTGCATAAATATCTTTATACACCTCAACCATTTTGGCATTAGGATGATAGGTAGTTTCAAAACCACTACCCATAGCTTCCTGAGCCTCTTCAACAGTTTTGTATGCCCCTCCAACAACGGCTGCTGCCATAGCAGACCCTAAGGCACATGCCTGATCTGAAACTACTACCTGAATAGGCATATTTAGCACATCTGCCATAGTTTGCATAACAAATGGCGATTTTTTGGCAACTCCTCCAATGGCAATAACGCCATCAATCTTCACACCTTCAGAAATAAAACGGTCAACAATCTTCTTAGCTCCAAAAGCAGTAGATTCTACAAGGGCCCTGAAAATACGGGCAGCATCTGAGCCCAAAGAAATGCCGGTAATAGCACCTTTCAGCATCTGATTGGCATCAGGGGTCCGACGACCATTCATCCAATCTAATGCTATTACAGTAGTATCAGCAGGATCAATTTTTGCCGCTTCATCTGACAATAATGGAATAAGCTTATTTTCAAGCTCCTGAATTAGTTTAGCTTTCTGATCAACAGAAATGGCAGAAGATTGCTCAATCAATTTAGCAGCCGGCTCTACAACTACGCGCTTAAACCAAGCATATACATCGCCAAAAGCTGATTGTCCAGCCTCTAAGCCAATCATACCAGGAATAATAGAACCGTCCACCTGGCCGCAAATGCCTTTTACCAGCTTCCCATGAACATCTTTCTCGGGAGCAATAAGCATATCGCATGTAGAAGTACCCATTACCTTGATAAGCTGATATGGTTTAATCTGAGCGCCAACAGCCCCAAGGTGTGCATCAAATGCACCAACACCAACAGCAACATTTTCAGACAAACCAAGACGTTTTGCCCATTCAGGAGCAATTGTACCAACTTTTACATCACAAGTATAAGTATTTTCGCTAAAGAGGCGCTCGCGCATACCTTTAAGTACAGGATCTAATGCAACCAAAAAATCTTCATGAGGCAAACCTCCAAATTCTTCGGCCCACATAGCTTTGTGACCAGATGCACAACGACTGCGTTTAAGGTTTTCAGGCTTTGTATTACCTGTCAACAATGCCGGGAGCCAATCGCAATGCTCAACCCACGAGTATGCTGCTGCTCTGACTTTCTCATCTTCACGCATAATATGAAGTAACTTTGCCCAAAACCACTCTGAAGAATAAATTCCGCCTTCGTATTTTGTAAAGTCAATCTTCCACTTGCGGGCAAGGTTGTTTATTTCTTCAGCTTCTTTAACTGCAGTATGATCTTTCCAAAGCACAAACATGGCATTGGGATTTTCAGCAAATTCGGGCAACAAAGAAAGTGGCGTACCATTCTTATCAACAGCAACAGGCGTTGAACCTGTAGTATCTATAGAAATAGCAATAATATCTTTTGCTGTACCGGCAGGAGCTTTGGAAAGAGCTTCTTTAACAGCTTGTTCCATGCTGTCGATATAATCCTGAGGATGCTGACGAAATTGATTCTTTGCAGGAACACAATATTTGCCAGCCTTCCAGCGGGCATATTCTGAAACGGCAGTTCCAACTACTTGGCCATTTTCAACATTGGCAATGACCACACGCATGGAGTCAGAGCCATAATCAAGTCCTAATGTGTATTTTGACATGTTTTTATTTTTTAGATTCTGGAATCAAGAGAAAAGAATCAAGACAAATATTGACCATTTGCTAATTCTCAAATTCTCTCATTTACTCATTTTTTTTGTCCATAATAAGCATTCTTCCCGTGCTTACGGTTATAATGTTTATCAAGCAAATACTGGTCGATAGGTTTTTCTCCGCCTAAACGGGTTGTAATCATAGCCATTTTTGCTACTTCTTCTAATACAACCGCATTATAAACAGCCTTTTCAGGGGTTTCGCCCCACGAAAACGGGCCATGACCAGCCACAACAACAGAAGGGACACTTAATGGCTCTATTTTGGCAAAGGTTTCTACAATTACTTTACCGGTATTCAGTTCGTAGTTGTTTTCTACTTCTGCTTTTGTAAGAGGACGGGTGCAAGGCACAGCCCCGTAAAAATGGTCAGCATGGGTGGTACCAAATGCAGGAATAGCTTTTTGAGCTTGCGCCCAAGCTACTGCATAAGTAGAATGGGTATGGACAACACCGCCTAATCCAGAGAAAGCTTTGTATAGCTCAATATGAGTAGCTGTATCTGAAGATGGGCGAAGCTTACCTTCAACCACATTTCCATCAAAGTCAACAATTACCATATCTTCAGCTTTCATATCGTCATAAGACACTCCGCTGGGCTTTATCACCACGAGGTTTTGTGAACGGTCGATACCGCTTACATTTCCCCAGGTATAAATAACCAACTTTTGGCGCACCAACTCCAGGTTGGCTTCAAAAACTTTCTTTTTTAATTCTTCAAGCATAAAAAGAATTTTTTAAGACAGAGGCACAAAAACACAGAGTTACATAAAGCTTTTTACTGTACTTCTCTGTGTCACCGTGGCTCCATGTTTTATATTAGCTAAGTGCTTTGTTTAGCATGTAATAAACATCGTTCATACGAAGTTCTTTCTTGAAGTTGCTAATGGTAGTATCTTTATCAATAACAACAAGCTCAATGCCAGCAATTTCGGCATAATCTTCAAGATACTCTTGTGTAAGGGCAAATGAGAAGCTTGAGTGGTGTGTACCACCAGCCAAAATCCAGGCACCAGCACCAATTTCAAAGTTAGGTTGTGGAATCCACAATGCAGAAGCTACAGGCAATTTAGGGAGCGCTTTTGATTTAATACAATCTACTTGGTTGACAATCATACGAAAACGGTTGCCCATATCTACAATAGTTGCAGCAACACCAGTGCCTGGTTTTGTAGTAAAAACAAGACGAGCAGGGTCATTCTTTCCACCAATGCCTAATGGATGAACTTCTAATCGAGGTTTATTTTCAGCTATAAGAGGGCAAACCTCTAACATGTGGGCTTGAAGGATTGAACTCTTCTCTCCATCAAAGTTTAAGGTATAATCTTCAAGGAAAGAGCACCCACCTTCGAGCCCCTGGCCCATAAACCACATGGTACGGCACAATGCAGCAGTTTTCCAGTCACCTTCAGCGCCAAAACCATATCCTTCGGCCATCAGGCGTTGAGAAGCAAGACCTGGAAGCTGATCTAAACCTTCCAATTCGTCAAAGCTTGTAGTAAAAGCTTTTGCCCCCTTTGATTCGAGGAACTTACGAATAGCAATCTCTTCACGAGCGGCCTCAACAAGGCGTTGGCGATCTTTGCCCCCTTCTTTAACATTATCAGCAAGGATATATTCGGCTTCATATGTTTTTAACATAGCAGCAATCTCGGCCTCAGTAACTTTGTTCATTACAGCAACCAATTTTCCAATAGGATATTCATCTACATGATACCCCAGGCGCATTTCGGCTTCAACTTTGTCACCATCAGTAACAGCTACGTTGTTCATATTATCACCAAAACGAACAACAACCATATCCTGGGCATCAGCCCATGCAGCTGCAACACGCATCCAAACTGCAATGCGGGCCAAAGTATTAGCATCCTGCCAGTATCCAACAACCACTTTACGTGGACGGCGCATACGTGCATTGATAAAGCCAAATTCACGGTCACCATGAGCACTCTGGTTAAGGTTCATAAAGTCCATATCCATAGTATCCCATGGAATTTCTTTATTAAACTGGGTATGCAGGTGTAGCATAGGTTTTTTGAGCTCTTGCAAACCATGAATCCACATTTTAGCAGGAGAGAAAGTATGCATCCAGGTAATCACCCCGATACATTTTTTATCGTTATTAGCTGCCTTAAAAGTAGCACTAACTTCAGCAGAAGAGTTTACTGTCCCTTTGTAAACCACTTTTACAGGAAGTTTACCAGAATCGTTTAACCCTTTAACCATTTCATTTGAGTGGGCATCAACAGCAACTACTGCATCGCCACCGTACAGAAGCTGAGCCCCTGTAACAAACCATACTTCAAAATTTTCAAAAGCTTTCATTTTTTATTTTATTTTATATTAGAATCAAGAGTCAAGAAAATTAATAACGCAAGGGTCCTTTAATGTTTTAAAAATTAGCTAATTAACGAATTTACTAATTTGCAAATTCACCAATTAGCTAATTTATTTTTTACCAGAAATAATAGTAGAATAATGCACAGAAGAGTATTACCCCTAATGAGGCAATTACATCCCATTTGTTCCAGCTCTTTCTGATCTGTTCTTTGTAGTCACTAGTGAAAGTTATAGCGTCTATCTGCTGAGGCGTTGGCTTTGGAGTGAAGAATGAAACTGCAACCATAAACAGCATGATAAAGACGAGCAACCAAATCTCAAAAATAAGCCAGTTGGTTTGCCAGAACCATGCAGTAGCTTCCCAATACCAGCCTGTCATTACATTGCTTCCGGTATTGGTAAGAATGTTGGTTAGTAAGCGTATCATTCCAATGAAAAAGCCAACTATCAAACCAAGCTCACCTGCTTTTGGAGTAATTCTCTTTGAAAAAATACCTAAGAGAAAGACAGCTACCATAGCTGGCGCCAACAATGATTGAATACGCTGGAGATAAAAATAAAGACTGCCAAGGCTCATCATTACAGGAATCCAAACAATGCCAAGTATTACCACAACCACAGTTGCAATACGGCCTACCAAAACATATCTTTCTTCTGTCTTACCTTTGAACATTGGTTTATAAAAGTCTTCAGTATAAAGTGTAGCACAAGAGTTGAAGAATGCAGCCAAAGAAGCCACCAAAGCAGAAATAAAACCAATGGTCACAATACCTTTCACACCAGCAGGCAAAACAAATTTAACCATTGAACCAAAGGCTGTATCAGGGTTTTCTAATGTAAAACCACTGCCAGGACGCGCAGCTAAGGCTGCAGCAACCATACCAGGAATGAGGAACATAAACACAGGCAATAATTTGAAATAACCAGCAGCGATTGTGCCCCTGCGCGCACGTTTCATCACAATATCGTTAGGCTCGCCTTTTGATTGGCCAAGTACCCTTTGAACAATATGCTGGTCTGTGGCCCAATACCATAAACCAATAATTGAAGCGCCAATAAATACCCAAAAACCTGGATAATCGTCATACATCGGGTCTCCTGTTTCAAAATGGAACATGTGGTTTGTTCCATATCCATTATTGAGTGTTTTGGCATGTTCAATCATTGCTGTCCAGCCATGAACAACACTGCCGTCTCCAAGAGCTGCTAATCCCAAAAAGAGAACAAGAAAAGAACCCAGGATAAGAATAGGTGTTTGTATGGCCGATAGAGTCATTACCCCTTTCATTCCCCCAACAACAGTGAAAATACCTGTTAAAACAATCAATCCAATAGCCCCATACCAGAAAGGCAAACCAAGAAGGCTTTCCATAAAAATACCACCAGTAAACGCTGTTACACTTACTTTAGTTAGCACGTAAGCTATTAGTGTAATAATAGACAGCCATGAACCTGTACGATGTGTATAACGGGTTTTTAAAAAATCAGGCATGGTAATAATTTTACCCAACTTATTGTTCATCAATTGGTAAAAAGGAACAAAAAGCCAACCCAAAATAAGTATCATCCAACCTTGCATTTCCCAGTGGGCCATTCCTACTCCAGACTTTGCACCTGTACCAGCAAGTCCTACAAGGTGTTCAGAACCAATATTTGCCGCAAAAATAGCTGCACCAATAATATACCATGGTTCTCCTTTACCAAAAAGGTAATCTTCACTACTGGCTCCTGCTAAAGTACGCTTGTGTTTTTGTATTGAACGCCAAACGGCCCATGCAATGGCCAAAATGCCGACGGCAATAATAAGCCAGTCGAGCCAAATAAATTCATGAGAAGTCCAATTCATAAATTAAATGTATTAGTTGTTTTATTCATAAAAAATTTGACATGTTAAACACCTTATCTTCGCATATATTCTTTAAAGGACCCAAAAACAAATTCTAACCAAAATCTCAAAAAATAAACGCTAAAACAATACAATCTAACATTGCCGAAATTTTCTGTTTAGTTTGTTATTAATAAGTGTCAAATTTACTCTTA